>Ga0214543_1001756_pt1 | contig 42430 bp, 21 predicted proteins | sample CNSS2metaG_FD_160094 | JGI IMG/M metagenome (GOLD analysis project Ga0214543, IMG submission 160094) | Root nodule microbial communities from cowpea collected in UCLA plant growth center, Los Angeles, California, USA - CNSS2 | ecosystem: Host-associated > Plants > Roots > Nodule | place: USA...
TAAAAAAAAATATAGTGAAATATATATATATATATATATATATATATATATATATATATATATATATATATATATTATAATTTAATGAGTTAAATATCATTTTTTATTACAATGCCAGTAATAATAATCCTCTCATAACAAATAAGTTTTTTTCTTTTTTTCTAATAATAGGAAGGTGACCAAACCTATAAAATGCTGCTTATGTTTAATTTCCTTAATCTAAGACCACAATTTTTGAAGATTAAAGTCCACGCTTATAGCGGATAATAATAGTGGAATAATAAAACAATATATAATATAGAGGATTTGATTCGCTGCAAAAAGAGTTGTAGAAGTTTATGGGCATCAATATTTTAAAACAAAACATCATTATCGTAAGTTAAGTTGGTGCTTACCCTCCCATGCCACCCAAAGAAAAATAATAAGTTTATGCAACACCTCATCATTCCATAACCCACTACTCATTTTATTCTCTCTCCAAATTTATGTTTCACAAGAAGACACATGGAGAATGTTAATTAAATACTCATAAACAACTCAAACATAGCATGTTTAAAAGTTTATAATTTTTTTGAGGTCACGTAATATAATAATGATGATAAGGATAAATATTTAAGTTAATATTTTTTCGATAAAGAAGAAAGTTAATCTTTCAAGTTTATATCTATTCTGTATTACTTCATCCTTTTACTAAAAGTGATATCTCAAATATCTATAATGTTTTTTTAATTGTTGCCAAATTCATCCACTAACAAAAGAATTATAATTAAAACAACCCTTTAACATTATTAAATTCTTAAATTAGTTTTACCGTAGTAAGGATAAACCATATAGAAGCAAACCCTAAACTCTATTCATCATAATTTCTTTAGTAGTGGTAAAACAAGTCGTTTCGGTCTGTTCTGATTTAGTGTGCCTTTGGCTCTCTAAAAATAAATCAAACCGGACTGTTTTATCATTAAAAAATGGATCTTGCAATCCACCCCTACGATTAGCGGACTGACTTATCACTTTTTTAAAATTTTAAAAATTTTATTTATAAAATTTGTTGGAATATATATTCATAAAAGTATTTAAAAAATATTTAATCATATAAATATTTTCTAAACTTTTTGATTAATTAATATTTTTATTAGATAAATTAAAATAATTATTACATTTACATGTTAAGTTACTCTATTAAAACTAATAATTAAAACTTAATTTATAAGTGTTGATGATTTAAATTATAACAGTATTGTATAGTTAGAATCTTTATAAAAATTAAAAGATATATGAAAATAGGGCAAAAGCGAATTAGACTGCTAGTTTAGCAAGTTAAAAACAAACTAATGTATTGAAAATTTCAATCCAACTAGTACTATTTAAGCGGGTTGGCCCATCATATCGAGTCCACTTTACAATCCATATTAATCTTATCTATTGGTGGACGCATACAAGATATTTTTTTTCTATTACTTCACTTCTTTATTCGAGATGATCACCTTCTCTTTGGTTAAAATGTTGAGACGGATGTTTACATAGACATTCTAACACTGAAATGAACAATTTTGTGAAGTCCAATAAATATCATAATAAACAAATGTATGTTATCCCGTGAACAAGACCTCTTTTGTACCATTTTTCATAACTCTTACCTACGTTAGATCTAATATAGTAATGTTTAAGACATGCTCATCATCGTATTAATCCACCACTGGGGTATGAGATGGTCTGGGTCCTCGTAAGTTTTTAAAGAGATAGTGTAGCTCTCTAAAAGATCAATATCATAATTTGTAGCAAAATAATGCAGTGAAAAGCTAAATAATGACGTAAGATTATTCAAAACAGAGTACATATAACTTTTCATTAAGATATTGTATATGAGTTCGTTTCCAACATTTCATTTTCAACACAGACAATATATATCTCATTCCGATTGATACACAAAAGTAATGTGAGAAGAAAATTATGTATAACTAACTCAAGTCACAGTGAAGAATAATACACTACACCTTATCATGCCAGCTTTTTCTGAAGCATAAAAAACTTGCAATCGCCTACACAGATTTCAAATTTGAGTGTACTAAGTGGCACAGTACACAAAGAGTGAAAGTGATATGTGAATACAATCGCACTTTCCAAACAACTGCTGCCAACAATGAACACACTTCACGGACACCACAAACCAAAACCTTATTTTAATTTCCAACATTCATCACCATATGTATTTCAAACTTCTTGCCGCCCACACCATAGATACACTTGCTATACACAATCACTTGTTATTAAAGAGAGATTTTTCTTTCTTTTCTTTTTTTTTCAATAAAATTAGTGGATCTAATGACAAAGACCATGGTGGGTTCTTTGTCTTTTTCTAAATTATAGAAAAACGAGAGGATCCAGATCTCATTCACACAGTGAGAACAGGAAGATAACATCAATACAAACAACAAATCACGCGCGTTGATGTTTCCATGCCTTTTCTTAGAGAAAAATAAAATGGGAAATGATTTTGGGTACAATCACAAACTCTTTTTAGCACAAGTTCCTTACAAACTATAATGATAATTTATGATTATTTGATGACTTAAAGTTTTATAATAAATGTATATATAAATTAAACTCCTAGTTAGTGATAATGTAAAATCTCTATAACAAATAAATCCTAATAATACATTTAATTACATTCCGAAAATTCAAGGTAAATTACCAATTTTTAACAAATGATTGGGGCGCAGAAAGCTAACAATACCATTCCTGTAAAGCCCATTTAGACAGTTATTGGGCTCTAGTGATTCGGGCCCGATCTTAAAAGTTTATAGGCTGCTTCTTCATGCACCTCCTTTTTGTTTCCTGCACTACCATGAAATTTATAAACCTAAGTTACTAAGTTGCAACGGCGCGCCCGCTATATATTACCAGCATAGCCAAAAACCCTAGCTTTCCCATCCATCTTTCTTCCATCTGCGCGGCGGATACACACACAGGTGAATCGGAATGGGAAGGGTAATTCGCGCCCAGCGTAAGGGTGCGGGGTCTGTTTTCAAGTCCCACACCCACCACCGCAAGGGTCCGGCGAGGTTCCGCAGTCTCGATTTCGGAGAACGCAATGGCTACCTGAAGGGAGTGGTCACCGACATTATTCACGATCCCGGTCGCGGCGCTCCACTTGCCAAGGTTACATTTCGCCATCCCTTCCGCTACAAGAAGCAGACGGAACTCTTCGTCGCCGCGGAAGGTCTTTACACTGGGCAGTTCCTCTACTGCGGCAAGAAGGCCACCCTCGTAGTTGGCAACGTCTTGCCCCTCCGATCTATCCCCGAGGGTGCGGTCATCTGCAACGTTGAACACCATGTCGGCGATCGCGGCGTCTTCGCCAGAGCCTCCGGCGACTACGCCATTGTTATCAGCCACAACCCGGATAACGACACATCTAGGTTACCACTCGTGCTTTGTTTTTATTGACTCCGGATTACTGTTTTTGGATTGTTTTGATTGTTTTTGACTCAAAATCCGTGTGAGGTGTGCGTCTATTGGTTTGCGTAGTATTTTATTTTCTTTTACTGTTAACTAAAGTGAATTATCTTTGTTAGTATTGTACAAAATTAGGGAACTGAAAGCTCGGCATTTAGTTAAGGATTCTGGTTGAATAAGTTGAGAGTAAAGTGAGATGTAATTAGGGATTTGTAACAGAAAATAGTATTTGTAACATAAAATACGAAAGAAAATGTAGTCAACTTTTCCCATGAGTTATGGTTTGTTATTGAATAATTAGATTTTAGTGATGATAATATTATTGAACTTGCACAAATTAGTTAATAGATAAACTGGTTTCTTTTTTACTTATTTTTTGTTCTATATTACGAAGATGGCTAGCGGCCTATCAGGTTCTTAATGTAAAACAAGTTATATTCTCAATTTAGGAGTTCATAACCCGGCAGATATATGAACTATGTTCTACATGTTTATGTAATATATGTTCTCAATTTATCTTTTTAGAGTAGTTGAATCTTTTAAGGTGGAAGTTTACTCTTTGGACAAATGTGCAAGAGTTTGAATGCATCTTTGCACTGTGGTGGCAGGATCAAGCTTCCATCTGGAGCGAAGAAGATTGTGCCAAGTGCATGTAGGGCAATGATTGGGCAAGTTGCAGGTGGAGGGAGAACTGAGAAGCCTCTTCTTAAGGCCGGTAATGCTTACCATAAGTTTAGAGTGAAGAGGAACTGCTGGCCTAAGGTGCGTGGTGTGGCTATGAATCCAGTTGAGCATCCTCACGGAGGAGGTAACCACCAGCACATTGGGCATGCTAGTACTGTCAGGCGTGATGCTCCTCCTGGCCAGAAGGTTGGTCTCATTGCTGCCAGAAGGACTGGTCGTCTTAGAGGCCAAGCCGCTGCCACTGCTGCTAAAGCTGACAAGACTACTTAAGGATACTGTTAGAGCTGTTGTGCTTAATTACAAATTTTCAAGTTTTGTTTCTTTGATAGTTTATGTTCAACTTTTTGGCTACTATTTTGAGTACCATTTCCACCATTAATATGAAGCTTGTAATGTGCGGTGTTTTATATTTGATTAAGATCTCTATTCACGTGATTTCAACTAGTTGGAACTTTTAACGTTCTAGTACGGTTGTTTGCCATAACGTTCTATTCAAGTGAAGCCACTTCCGACCCCTTTTTTTTCATAGGTCAATTTAGTTTTGTTTGCCAGTATTGAAGTGGGGTTTTCCTATCCGTAGTTTTTGTACTTTGTGTGTTTTGCTCAACTGTTGTTCAAACTGGGGTAGATGAACTGTGTTGGTTGTTCGAATTTGAAAAGTAATGTTGCTAAAAAGCTAGTAGGGAGACCTTGTTTTGGTAGACAATAAGCCGGTTGTGTTAGAAAGAAACGGTGAGAAGCTTGTGAGTAGCATGTGAAGCAATAGAATATATACCGCATATCTCATTCTATGGTCGATTGATCCACAAATACAGTTGCTATACACATGCACATCAAGTATATTTATACACATAATTGGATCCTAACATGCTCTCCAGTATCGAGATACGGTCTTCATTTTTCTTTTTCTCAATAAAACTAGTGCATCGCATGACAAATCATGGTGTGTTCTCAAATGGTAACTACTTTTCTCTAAATATAGAAAAACGAGGATTCAAATCCCATTCACACAGTGAAAACAGAAAGGATAACATCAACAACAACAAATCAAGCGTTGATGTTTCCATGCCTTTTCTTAAAGAAAAAAAAAATGGGAAATGAAAAGCCAAAGTGACAGTTTCTGATATTAGGATGGACAACCTAAATTGAAGAAGTCCAGGCATAAATTACTTGGAACTTTTATCCTTAAATTCAGAAGCTGCAGCTTTGGCACCAGCTTTGACAAGGGTTGTAGGTTTAAGAACACTCTTAGGGTTGATAGCCTTCCTGATCTTAAAAGCAGCCCAGGCAGTACCCAAAGCATGACCAGCAGCAGTAAAGCCTTCACTCGTCGCTTCGGCTGCTTTTTCTCCATACCTGCAGTATAAAGATTGCCAAATTCACTTCTGAATTGTTAGAGAAGCATGATGGCAATCCACTCGTGCTATATTTTATGCTTATATGCTGAAAGCATGTAAACGAAAATGATATACAGTTTCCTAAAGGCTATGGTTAAGGGATCAAATTGAATATTATTTAAAAGTGTAACTAGCTTTTAATGTTTACTAACACATCCTATACGTGATACCCAAAAATAGCATTTCTGAGCACATTAAGCAAATCATTCAAAAAAATAGAATTTAGCTGACTTGCCCTTAAGAGCAAATGTTAAGAAACGAACACGATGTGCATTACTCAAGGAATGAAGTATTGAATGATTTAGTAATTCGAGATATTACAAGCTAATACTTCCAATTTAATAATTGTAACTCTCTTACTAGAGTCCGCAGTTTGGATGGCATCATTGGGATATTACAAGCTAATACTTCCAATTTAATCACCAGTGCAAAATTACTTGTGTGCCGTAGTCTCCCATAGTATCATCAGTTAATCAAATCACAGCAAGAGATATTGATCAATAGTTCAAGAAAGGCAAATATTATACTTCACCAGACTCATTCCCTAATGCATAGGTTTTTATACTCTAGATAATGCATACATCAAGCTTTACCTGTGATCGACAAGCTCGGTTGTCACAGTCGATGACGTTGACATAACATTCTTTCCAGCCACTTCAACAGCATCACACACTTTACCTATTTACAAGAAATTTGAAACTTAAGAGGGCATGCAAATAAGAAAATTCAAACTTTTACTGGATAGACAGACTATTAAGTAATAACTACCTAGGTAAACGATAAAAAACCAACGAAATAATGGTTTGCCAATCTTAGCAGTTAAAATATGAGTGTTGGTCAATAAATATAAATGACTAAAAATTAATCATGACCAAGATGGAGGACCCTAACAATACTTACATGACGAATCAAGGAGATCTGATGAGGTAAATCAACTTGAGTTGCTAAATTTGACACAAACATCTGAACACCTAAACACTTGTTGAATCCACCCTAAAACTAGCTATCAAGAACAAAACACTTAAATACTTCACCAAGTATCTCATACTACCTTAATGTGGGACTTAAGCACCCCATAATACTAAATCCTTATCACAGTCATATCAAACAGCATACAATCTTGCTACACTGATTCAAGAAATCTCAATCTCGCAGATCAAACTCAAGTAATTCACTACGTTTATGTATCTCCACAATCAGGTAAGAATGCTATTATTGAAGAGGATAACTTTATCTGAATGAAAAAGGAGTGACCATGCACATGCACATGAATCTCCCGTGTGAAAATACAATGCCCACATCATCTATCATCACCATACCCAATGTCTAACAATGTACGCTAGGTCTTCACTCAAATGTTCCTCGATCCTACCCAACTCTAGAATCATTAAAGTGTATAGAACATAAACAACATATTAGGATAACTAATCATTATCATTGGTTTTTTTTTTTCAGCATACAATAATAACTGGTGGCAAGGGTGAAAATGTAGGTAGAAGATCATTTCGTTACAGTCAGACCAAATAGATTGTAGCAGCAGGGGAAAATAATTGACATTCGGTTAACCATAAAAATACCTGCTAATTAATCTATTTAAGACACTTCTAACCTGTTATATTTTAGAGAATATTTTCTATGTCTACTTTAGTTTTCATAAATAATTGAAAATGTCACATCTCACTCTAATTTCAGTACTCGAAAATTTGTACGGAAAATACCAAAAGCGGCAAATGTTGTTTTAACTAGTTCATGCATACGTTTTTAAAAACAAGATGACATCTCTTTAATTATTTTGGAAAAGAAAAACAAGAAATGAAAACCGAAAACGTTCTATCAAACCAAACAAATGTTCTATGAAACAAAGTAATTAAGCAAGGTGTTAGATTAGAGCACACTAAACACACTCATAAGAACAGAGTTGAAAAGGGAAAGAGAACAAGGAATAATACTGAATCTGAAATTATATATTTCACACGCATGAATCACAATAGGTCATTACTATTTATAGAACTATTATAAGTAGTTAGTTAATAGCCCACTAACTACCTAAGATACAACACTAACAGAATTATCTACAACATAAGACAATTCCAACCAACTCTGATTTAAGCATAAAATTCGCATGTTTACGATGGACAATATTTCTAATTCTTGAATTACAATTTTGATCAACAAAAATAATATTAAACTATCATAAAATCATTTGAGTAAGTGAGCCGATGTTTTTCTTAGAATTTGGATTTAGGACCAAACTTAACCCCAAAATTTGACAAAATAGGTCAAAATTCTAGGAATTACCTTGTGCTAAATTTTCAAGTTAAAACACCCCCATCGAGTAGACAATATGGTTTAATATCATCCATGTGAATGATACGAAATCGGACAGGTTTATTCATGCGTCAAAAAATTCAAAGTCGTCTGAAAGTCATGTTACATTACAAACAATTGTGCGAGTTAAATCGCAAATCAATGGGTTATCTAATTCTTCCTGTCATTTTATTTGAAAGATATTTAATATAAAACTATTGGTCAAAACGAGGAACTCAAGCATTTCAGTAGAAATAATATAACTGACATACTGAATCCATCCAACGATGCAAGTAGAACTTCCCCCGGTAGAAAGCTGAAAAATTTCTTTCCAGCTTTTGAGTTTACCACTGAACCGGTGAAAAATCCAGAAACTTTCACGACCCCAGAGAGGAAACCATTTGCTACTTTCTCTGTCATTTTAGTAACTCTCTTAACCCTGTAAAAGAAACGCATATCAAACGAAAGGGGGATGTTGTCAATTAAATAATCACTTGAACTGATAAAACAAAAAAGATACTAACTATAACAACATAAAAAAATAGGTGACTCTATCTTCCTCATTTAATAAAACATTTGTTATAGACATGACATGAAATATACTAGCAGAGCTAGATTTTAGGTCAATTATTATTTACCATTTTTAGTAACACACATCAACAGCGTAACACGTTTGTTGATTTTATAATAAGTAGTTTAAAATTCATATGATGATTTCTAATTAGTTGAAATCTTAAAAATAATTACAATAGAAATGCATATAAATTAAACTCATTGCACATTTTGGGCACAGACGTATTACCATACCAATTTGAAGCTTAATTACAAAACCAAGTACTTAAAATAAGAATTCTTAACAAATTTAGTAACATATGAGGCAGACCATACTATAATAAAACATTTCACTAACAATAGGTAAAATTAAAATTTAAAAGTAATACATAAAAAATGTAAAAGGCTTTGTTACACAATCATCCCACTATAGATTGACATATACTCATTTGAAAAATCTTAGTCTCTGTAACAATTATTTAAATCAAACTCCTTGTTGTTGATAATGTAAAATCTTTATAACAAATAAATCCTAACAATACATTTAATCAAATTCCGGAAATTCAAAGGTAAATTACCAAATTTAACAAGATTAACCCGAAAAATCTCACACAAATACCCATGTAGAATCAGGCACATAAATCACAATGACATTAACAATAACAAGATTATGCATAACTAATAGCCCACCTCTTAATCCGCTTCAAGGTCTGAGGACTAACCTCAGCATTCGAACCAGGAGTTATCCTCTTTTTCATAACCTGATTCCCCCATTTCAACCTGTCCACGGTCACATCCCCACACCACAAGATCCCCTTAACCACATGTCCAGATCCTGCAGCGATCATCTTCGCAGCAGTTCCACTATAATCCTCCACATTGGGCGCCAAAGTCGTCCAATACGCAGCGCACCGCTCCTCCATCATCTCCTTCTTCTTCCCCGACTTCAAATCCTTCGGCGAAACCTCCTTCGCCACGCTCTCATCCAGAGCCTCCCCTTTCTTCTTCGCATTCTCCGAAACCCTCTGCACGGAGAAGCAGCTGCAGTTCTCCAAAACAGCGTCAAGCTCCTTCAGAAGCCCCTCCTGCCCCTTCGAAGCGATCGTTAACCCGTAGCTAAGAACATCCTCCTCCTCCTCCCCGGGATCGGAGCCCTTGGGGACGCGGAACGAGAAGAAGTAGTGTGAATCGTCGACTTTCACGGCGGTCTCATCCTTCGCCAGTGGCCATTGGATCTCTTCGGCAACGCGCGCGTACACGGCGACGGCGTTGTCTCCCTGCCGGAGGCGGATGACGGAAAAATCACCGCACGCAAGCTCGACGCTGTAGTCCTTATCGACGAGGTTGAGGATCGCACCGGGGATGCGTAGGAGGACCTCCTCGGTGGCCTCAGGCGGCGCGGAGGGGGAGCCAGCAGCTGAGGCATCCTCGGAAAAGAGGTTTTGAACAAGGTCGTTGTAGTCAATGGAGGGGTAGAGTGGAATTTGCGAAGAGGATGAGGGATTGGTATTGAGGAGAGGCGAAGGTACATCGGGGTTAGAATCGATTACCTGAGGATAGAGAGAATTTCTTTGATTAGGGTTTTGAGAAGCCATTAACGAAGAGTGAACTTAGTTCCAGTAATGGAGTGTCGAGTTTTGAGAGCGCGAGAGGGAAGGAAGGGCCAATGAAGAAGAGACGCGTGGCAATGAGACAGAACATAACTTCCACGGTAAGATTCCCGCGCGAATACCGGTAAGAACTTAATATTAAAATTATCTAAACTCCGTAGAGTACGTTAGCAGTGTCTATTTCTTTTTTACTCTTTTTTTTTTTTCGTTACAATTATATATAAGTTCACAATTAATCTTGTGGAAAATTTACAGAAGATAATTTTGAAAATTCTTCCAACAGTCGAAATATATTTTTGTTTTTTACAAGTGTTTATAAATAAAGTTCAATATATGATTTGGTCTTTTTAATCACAAATAGCGATATTTGCTTTTCCTATCTTATAAAGTTCGCCATTTTGATCCAATCCTTAATTTTTTATATATTTAATTCTTACATTTTAATTAATTTATTATTTTTATGGTGCCTAGACGAATGTATTAGGTTTATGTTTAATTGAACAAAATAAATAAGAACTAGGTATATTTTTGTAATTTAAACCTATTTGATAATAATAATGCTAAATCTATATCGAGAATGGATAGTGACTAAAAGTATGTCTTTTTATCAGATTAGAAAGATTAAAAAAGTCAATTTAAAACTCAGGAAACAATTAAACAGCTTTATTTTAAATTTAAGAACCTTAAAAATTATTGTTTTTTAATTTCGAATCTAGGAATATTTTATCATCAAAAGACTAAAATCCTTTGAGATCTTGAAACATACAATGTATTCCTCTTCCGAAAAATAATTATTTCGCACTTAAAAATATATTTAAATTAAATCATACAAATAATACTGTTTGTAACTGTAGAAGAGGTCACAGTGCGAAGGTTGGGCAGGGTTTGTCAGAAAAGGAAAAGTCGAAGAAGGACAAGAAGAAGATCAGTGGATCGCCATTGCTAAGTTTCTAATGTGCTTCTTTCTCCTATTTAAATTAGCTTTTCCTTTTTATATTCATTTTCTTTCTTCTTTTTTTGAATATCTTTGTTTCTGAAACGAAACTGGTTTTGGCAACGTTATTCTTCGAACGTTGTTAAGAACGAGAAGCGAATGGGAAGGAACGGAAACTGAAAGCGCAAGCCAGAAGACACCAGTTTCACAGATAGATGCTTCGTGACAACGGAATTACAGGTAAGTCCGTTTTATTTTTCTTTCGAAAGCGTTCTCTCATGTGTATGTGTTGATTTCATAAAGATAGCGTGTTATTTTATTTGAATAGTGTAATGTGATGCGATTTATATTAAGAGGTATTTTAATTTGCATAATTAATTGTGTAACACGATTCTGCAATAAGATACGGAAGATTGAAATGAACATGTTTTATGATAAAATATTCATATTGTGCTGTGCCATTCTTAGAATTTCAGTAGGAAAGTGCGAATTTCCATCGGACCAAGTTCAACTACAAGAGTGATTTGACTGACAGGGCCACCCCTAACTGCTTTTGATTCTTGTCCCTTGTCCCCTTCAACCTTCCATGTTTTCTTCTTCATTGTTGACCTCTCTTGGTTAGCTGATAAACTGACCTCAGTCAACTGCTTTATCTGCATAATAAAGATCCAAGCAGTAATTATTCCACACAGACAGGAGCCTCAAAAAATATCTAAATAATGATTTTCTAAAGAAGTTTGAGCTTCACAGAAATTTGATCAAAATGGAGATGTATATTTATTTAGTGGATGTTGAGGCTAGCGAGAGTTTTATATACCGTTTTTGTGATAAACATTTTCTTCAATTCAACTTTGGTTAAAGTTGAAAGCTGAGCGTCTTCACCAGACTAATCACATCCAAAACAAGAAAGAAATTGATGAGTAGATTTCACATATGATGAATAATGATATATAGATATTTGCACAATATATACTGGCTAATTGATATTATCCATTTATTATTATTTTTACTCCATCGTATTTATACTTCTTTCTCATCACATTTGGGTTGTTCATGCACTATTTTCCTAAGAGGAGAGTATGTATAAAACAAAATGTGAAGTGGAAAATGATATCTGATATTGATTAAATTATTATACCTCATATAAATGTGCCAAACGGAGAAGCACCATTCCATCATCCAACTCCTGCAAAACTACCTGAGTTAGAGAGAAAGAATGACAGAGTAGAGTCAAGTGTGCTCTAGCAAGTAGTTCTGCTGGTGTAAGTGTACCTCGAGAGTTATCAGAGCTACATTAGGAGGTAAGCTGTAATTAGGGTCAATGAGAGTTCCTTTGGTCTCATGGAAGGCCTTCCAATTTCCCATGTTCTGATCAATAAATATCTTAAGAATATGTAATATGGGGATGATTAATCCATGAAGTAGCTACCATTAAGTCATACCTCTTGTGAAAAAGCCAATAATAGTGGTGAATAAATTTCCTGACCAGTTGTACGGCGCCATTGTGAACCAGCTCTAAGGTTGTGGATGCCCACATGATAATTTCCTCTTACCTGATACAAAGAACAAGATATTATAAAAAGGGGATAGAATTTCACAGAAACTATATGTGGAGAGCATTGGAAATTTGATTATGGCTTCCTTAGAACTAGGTATCATTTTCCCTACAACTAGGAGACAAAGTTTTTTATACAACAACCACCCAAAAACAGAGTAGGTTTTTTATACAACAAGCACTCAAAAACACAAGTTCTTGAACTGGAAATTGAAGCACAAGCCCATTTTTGAACTATACAAGATGTCAGATTCTAAAATTTTGAAAATGATTTATACTTAATTTCACTTAATTTTTTTGTAATTTTGATCAGCATGCATATACATGGACATGCAGAAAACGGGAGCATAAACTAAAATTTTCATTCAATCAATTATATGCACTTGAACATGAACTAATTTTAGACATTGTTGTCATACTTTTAGTCCTTGACAATTATTATTTTGGCACACTTGTTCAGCAAGATTTTCGTCTACTCCTTTGCCATCATCAGAAAGCAGTCGCCTGGACAGGTAAAAATCAGTAATTAGTACTTGGTATACAATCTAAAAGAATCTCATAGTCTAGTTTTGTACCTATGAAGCATAAGTTCCACCTGACCATCTTTTATACTGCCTCCTCCAGTTGCCCGATCAACTAAGATTGATAATTCAGATTTATTATCCTTAATATAAATTCCAAGATTGAGCTGAATGGGAGAAAAATAAGTTAGAAAAGTAGAAGTTAATTGCTCTTCTTTGCTTCAATTGGATATTGATTATTAGCAACAAAAACTGAAACTCCAGAAGAAATTAACCGAGCAAAGAAGTTTACTGGATAGTAGTTGCCTGCTACTGGCTCAGTAACTTTAAGGGGCCAATCTGCCCTATAATCTCGTACCTGCATAATTTTTATTAAAGTCAATTTTGTATGTTTTTTTAACCTCTGGAATACTGCGAGATAAACCAAAGAAAATTTGTAGAAGAGACTTACCCGTTTCAAAAAATCTCTTCCATTAGAATCAGTATAAAACTCTTTGTTTGTCAGCATATTTGTTGTCAATTGTGTGATTACCTCTTTCCCAACTCCATCCTCCGTAGGAATGGAACCAATCTTCACAAATATGTCAGAACATCCTTATGTTATATTTATTTTTACAACTTCCCGATCAACATTAGACCACTTAACAGCCTCGGTATTTATATTTATCTTTCACAAGGCTAGATGATGATGCGACTTACAGTGTATTCAATCTCAGCATGCTCTTTGTCTTTGTAAACCCTGGTAATCTAAACGAAATAAACAATGAACCAGTAAGTCACTTACCCAACTGAAGAAATAGGTTTTAAGTTCACCTCCACTAAACACGGGAATAAAAAATACCCATGGTCATATATAGCAACTAAGAGTCTATCAGTTTGACTAACCTGGTAAATCCATGAACTAAAATTCTGATGAACCTCATCCACTAATGGTCCGCGGATTATCTTGAAGGGCACCTGCATTGCATCAAATAAATCAAAATGCATCTGTGCTTTCAGATTGTTGTTGTGTCGGACCTTTTCCGACACTAACATCTTCACGACACACTAGTTGAACACTCTCTGATAGCTAGGTGTCTAACTAAAACATTATTTTTTGTCAATTCAGACAGTTGAACCTATACTTTAATCAGTCAAATACTTGAGTTTACATCTCACAACAACATACGGATAAACACACTATTCTAATATAACTTTTCTACCACTTAAAAAGTTAAAGTATAAATGACCGTTATCATGGAAAAACTTGTAAACACAGCAAGTTGGTTTCAAAATTTCTAAATAACTTCATTAAAAATCATTATTTTATCTTCTTATTTGTGATTCTTTTTTGATGAAACCAAGTGTTTCTATTGAGAAAAAATGTCTGTAATATTCTTTGGGAAACTCGTCATCATAAAAACAAATGTGAATACACACATATAAAGAAGGCAAAATACCAGGAAATATTTATCAATGAACCACAATCCAGGTGAATTTAGTAGCATAGTCAACTCAGAAGTTAAAGCATTAAGACTCGATGCAAATGTTTTTATTGGGAAATTTAGAAATTACCATAACTGAAACACTTCTATATTGAATTAATCAGTTAGAGGTAGAAACTTACTGATTTTGAAACAATAATTGGAGGGGACTCGGGCTGAAAAGTATATGCGCCAGAATCCTGGAGGAATAACAAAGCTGATATTATAGCATACTTCGTACAAGAGTAAGTCTTGTGCTTAAAATACAAAATCATAGACCTACACTTACACTAGAATTATACCAGAGATAGCTTTGCTGAATTGGTACATCTACCTGAAAAAATGTTGGAAAAACATGAAAATTCTTCGGTAAAAATCTGCACCCTTCAAAATATATCTCGAAATAGTGTTAATTAACTGAATGTACGAAGAGACACACACTCAGATAATTAGCACTATCTGGAATATTAATCTTCTGCGCGAATTAAGTTTCAAAATTACTTACTCCTGTTCTGGAATTATGCATGCGTATGAGCTGTCCAGATTCTGAAGAAAAAGACAGCTTCAAATTTCCAGGACCTACTTCAACTGTATTGTTTCTCTGTCTGGTGGTGAGGTGTGAAAGAAATCCCTTTCTGCTTTCAACTAATTAAATTGAAACACAAGTAAAGCATATGAAATATGAAAGTGCTGAAAATTAACATTTACATAATTTTGTTATCAAAATTGAATTCAATTAAAATTAAAGTATTGTTTTTAGAAAATTTGGAGAAAAGATGAAAACAAAAATAGAAAATTACGAGTATGGCAATCAAATGTGTATCCAATTAGCATTCTGAGCATGATATTAGACTTTGAAGTTAGAAAAAGGAAAGGGGTAAAGCTTAACAATACCTTTTTTTTCTGGTTTAGAAATGAAATACGTACTCCATCCAAGTGGAGGTACCGAAGCCTGAAACAGAAGCCAGTACTTTGGGGCTTGTTTTGGTGACACCCCAAGATAGGCTTTGACGTAGATTTCTCTTAAATTTGCTGTAACACTATCCACTTCTATGTATTGTGTTTGAACATTATTTCCCAATGAATCTTTGACAACAAGGTTTGCGTCATTAACCTAATGCAAACGAAACCCTTCAGATATAAGTTGGATGCAGTGCAGAAAAATTGATGAAACAATTAAGAGAAGGATTGCATTTGAGCAAAGTGGAAAATTCAGAAAGTGAGCATTACAGTAGTATAACGCCACTTGAATATGCTCAACTTAGAAGAAAGTCCAATAAGTTATGACGTGAGCAAGCAAATGAATAGATACTCACTGGAATTCTTACAATGTCTGTACGATTCCATCCAAGAGGGTTATACACCACTAATACCTGGCAGGAATCGTTAGAACTTGATAAGTAAAAAATTAATCAAAAATTCTAAACAAAATATGGTAACATACCAAACTCTTCGCTTGTGGAATACTATCTTCTGTTGGTGGACAGTAACTGATGTTGAGTAATTGACACTGTCAAATCAAACAATATATGGAAAAACAGGTAAAAAATAACGATATCAGAATTAGAAGTAGAAAGATTAAAATTCATAATCTACAAGAACAAGGCTTACAGAAGCCGCAAAAGAAAAGAACATTCCTAAAATTACATCAATAGCTCCCATGATTCCAAAACCTACTTCAACAAGTTAATATGATTTTGTAGGTTACGTGAACCATGACATTTGAGTCTAATGTTTTAAGCATTCTCTTAGGAATAGAGACATGATGGAATGTTAAGTTTATTTTATGAATATTACCTGGGAAAATGCCGGTGTAGGTGTTGTGCATTTCTTGCTAGTAAGGCAATACAAAGAGGAACTAACAACATCCTCGGCCTACAAGAAATCATTGATTTTATAATATTTGACTGACACAAAAATACCAAAATAGGACACCAAATACATTATGGAGAGTCAAATCTCCTTACCCTTGAGGCTCCAATGGCAAGTCGTTTTGCATAGTCATCAGTTGTGTGTTGCTTGGCAGTGCCAGAGACAGCATCATGATGCTGTGCAATGGCTAGAGCATCTCCAAGGTCTAAAGTGCTTACAGTGGATTTCTTTCCCGCAAAAAATTCAAGTTGGCGTGCTGCCTATATATAAAATAGTAGCATTTAGCAAGGTTTCAGGTTTGCTTAGAATTGTTGAAGAGAAGCCAGTGTTAGAAAATCCACCCTAGTTCATTTGATTACAAAATCTAACTAACAAAATGTGAAGCCAGTGTTAATTATACCAAATAGTATCCACTTAGGATCCTAACGTATCGCTTAAAGGCTGGGCGACTAGTGTAATAGCCTGTCCAATAATCATGCGGATTATCTGCATACCTACGGTAAAAATCATCATCACTCATCAACAATCAATCTTTTGTTTGTACATAAGCATATATCAGAGTATAAACTACTTCGTTAACAAAACTAGTTGATCCATACGGGAAGTAATCATCAATTTTCAGTGGCCATTGTTGATTTGCAGCATTTTTTGCATCAGTGTAAATAGATGGGGTAGAATACAAAGCATTCACTCTGCCATCCTGACAACATCAAAACAAACAGAAACATGTATTTATTGCCTAATCATGATACAAAACAACATACAAAAGTGGATTGTTTTTGTTTCCTTCACAAACACAAACCTTGTTAACATGGTGAATTAGTTTATCCATTTGCTTGAACCAACTCTCTGCATATTGGTACTGGAAATCATCGCCCATTGTCCACATGATATGGTTCGTCCTAGTCATATTTGCCTATTATTGATGCAATCAAATTAAGAACATGAAATTTTTTTCTTTTATTTCTAATAAAACCACAGTGTTTAATAGCAGAAGATACTGTATTGAACGAGAGCCTACTTGTGTAATAGCAGCAGCGATGAAGTCTTGGACTCGCTGTTCTACATAGTAATCAAATAGAAGGGGATCATCCTGCAGTCGTCAATTGTAACATTTTACAGTGAGCAATGTGCTTTATCCAAATAAATATGCAGCACAACATTTGCAATGTTCAGGTTTTAGTGGTAAAATGTAAGAACCTGTATGGGAACAAAGTCGTCATTGACTTCAAAATGAAAGCCTTTCGGTGGACCGTAATGAACAGGAAAAGTGTTGGAAAAAATCTGTTGAAGATGTAAAATAGGTAAATTAAAAATTTAAAGTAATTTTGTCAATGATAAAAGATGACTTGACACAACCAAACCTGCTCTGAAGAGCCAAATGTGTTGGAGCCACGCCACACAACTTCAAGAGCTTTATCAGCTATGCGTTTTTCTCTGTCCTGATAATCAATCCTAGCGAAGTGCACAGAATCAAAACCAAGCTGCAGAAAGCATATTAGTCATTTGGGGTGTTATTTGTCTACCACAATTATTATGATATCAATTCATAAAAAGGAAAATGTGAATTGACATGACACGGAATGGCAATGATCATGAATTTAGATTTTATGTTAGGATTTTCTATGTTGTTTTTCTGTCGTATCTTCGATATGTTGTTTATCTAGTATCTTTAAAATACATCGATAGATATTGATTTTAATATTTTAAAATATATTAAAACAAATTTAAAGTATTAATATTACTGTATTATGTAAACACATCATGAGAGGACAGTACAAAATATATATCTGGTGAAAAATCTGAACTCATTGATTAGTATAATTATTTTAGCAAGAATGAAGTGACAGAAAGTGAATAGAGGAACCTGAGCACCAAGCAAATAAGCTTGAACAGCAGAGTGTCCAAAGGGATCAATCTGCCACCCTGCACGAGGGACCTTGTTGAATTGGTTTTTGATGAAGCGGTGACCCAGAGTGGTTTGATCAATCATGTCTACGTAGTGAGTAGTTGCTTCATCATGCATGCACCAACCACCATTTCTACACCACAGTAACACATCACACTTCAACTTACTGTATGTAATTGAATGACACAGATTTCTATTCTTCTCTGTTCCTCACAATTACAAGAAAATCCATACAACCCTTTTTCACAAACAGATAGATAAACAATTAGTGGTAACCCATCATATCTTTCACGGCAAAAGCACAAGAATGGTGGTGCAATTTTTCTACAAAGTTACCGAAATGGACAGATTTTAAAAAACATTATAAAAATTGGAACTTTAAATAAGAAAGTTGCTCAAAAATAGTTTTTGAAATTTTGGAATTCCGATTCTCTTTGAGTTTTCAATGTGTATTAAAATATTATATAATTGAAGTTGTGTTGCACGATTTCGGTTAATATCAAGGTATACTGAAGTTGGTACAATTTCAGTTAAAATTAGAAGAAAAAAAAAATAGAATTGCAATATATAGAAGTTGTGCTACTATGAATTAAAAGTTATGTCAAACTAGTATTTTTTCATGATGAAGTCGTGCTAAGCTAAGTCGACTTCTCTATTTTTGTATTTTTTTTAAACCTGTCAATTTTGATAATTTTGAAGAAATATTGCACCATTCTCGTGCTTTTTCCTATCTTTTACTCAACACAAAATGAACGTACACAAGTTCTAGCTGGCCAGCATCCACAAGCTTTGTGACTTGCGCTTGTGTTTCTGGAGATTGTTCCACCCACCATCTATGGAAAAATGCCTGTCATTCAATGGAATTCAGTTTACTCTTTCAATTCAACAAGAAAAGAGTTTCCATGTAATAATAGATTGTGATTTTGACATCACTTTAACATGGTTATAACTTATATGTAATTTTGTCAGTAAAAGGTAACAAAATCTCCAAAAACTGAACTGAAACATTATAGTAGACACCAAACTCCAATGTTTTACCATCTCAGCGAATACAAACTTTCTGTTCTGGTCACGCTGCAGGGACATAACCACTGAATCCAGCACATTCTCCACACATGCAGCCTGAAAACAATTAACCATAGAAAAAACATTCACTCACATAATTTCAACAAAAAACAACACACATAATTGATTATATGACTCTAACCTGAATTGAATGGTTGGATCCAACATAGTATTGATCAACGGTCTTGAGCCAGCCAACATCATCATGAGAATGAGCAACGAGATGAACATTCAATTTGCCTGGTACAATACTTGCTCCAGTGTTGTATTTAACACAAACTACGGAACTACATAAAAAAAGCAGGAGAATAACACAAAAACACTCTGAAACTATAGTCATTTTCTCTGACATTTTTCACCCCTGAATGGACCAGGTTTGTGTTTAGGAGTGTAGGCCTAAGAAGGTTTTGATTGTGAAGTTAATGAACTTTCAGCCTTCACACTTCAATGAATAAGTAGAGACAAGGCAAAAATAAGTCTGCATACAAATTTATTGAGAAACAATAGTATAATTTATTTTGAACCAGTTAAATTTGACTTTCCCAAAATTTTGAGTATTTTTCAATTTATTTGCTATTTAGAATATGTTCATTTAATAAGATGACAGTTATTTTGAACACAGAAAGAGAAAGTTGGACAATGAATTAGAGAAAAAAAAATATAAATAATAGTCATCTCATTTCATTTATAGTTAAATTAAATAGATAATATTTAGATAAATTAAAGAAGTTAAATATTTAATAGAGACGTATTTTTTTATAATATTAATTAAAAATATTTAAATTTATAAAATACATAAAACTTGATTAAGTTTTTATAATTTACTACAATTTTTTTATAAAATTTATGGTAGACATTATCATGTGCTTTGTACTTTGACATCTCAGCCATCTTCACATACCAAATAAGTTCTATCATTTCTCATCGTATTGAAATAATTGATTACAATTAAAGATATCTTATTCTTCTTCACATACCAAACATCATACTGAAATAATTGATTACAATTAAATATAACTATTTTGAGTGAACGTTACAAACAAAAATCAAGAAAAAATCATTAAAAAAATGTTTGAAATAAATGAGAACTTATGAGAGTTATAAAAGATGTTATAAATAATAAATAAGTAACGGGTCAATAGTCTTAAATGTTATTAAATATTACACCATTAAATATTCAGAAATCTTTCAATAAAGATCTAAAGATTTTAATATATTTGAAATAATCATATCAAAAGACAAGTATACTCCTCATGTGATATTTTTCAAATTCGTCCTCATTTTAATGAAATATTGACATAGATGAAATATAGATACCAGAAACAGTCATGTTTTTTAATTGAGTATAAAGATAGAAATAAATATATACATAATTGTCTAGTTTTTATCTCCATCCATATTTAATCACTCTTATAATAATTTTGATTACACTTTTTTTATAGTTACACATTTTGATTAAATAATATAAAAAACACATATTTCATTCTTAATTTTTGTTTTATTTAAAGAACATTTTTGTTAAGTTTTTCAAAATTAATAAACTTTTTTGTTGTTATAATTTTATTTATGTGTAATTATGAATATTTTATATATATTATTTGGTGAAAAATGAAAAAGGAACAAAAAATATTTATTCGTAATATGTAAATGATATAAACTTTTATTTGAGAGATAAAAATGAGATAATAAAACTTGAATAGTAGAATAAGAATGGTGTAAAAAGAAAGATATTATAACTCAACCAATAGTAGAATAAGAATGGTGTAAAAAGAAAGAAATTTAAGTATTTTGTTCCCCAACCATATTTTAAATTTTACCATGTTAGTATATAATTATTTAATGAAATAAAAATTATGAAAATAAGACTTTGATACAAGAAAAAACCACCTGAAAGAATTAAGGTACTATAAGTTTTATCATAATTTTAAGTACTCTTAAAAAATACTATCGTTAAATATTGAAAGAAGGATATTAAATAAAATTTGAATTTTATAAATAAATAAATAAAATTTTGGTGGAGGGTTTTTTGGTAGAAGAAAAAAACTGAAGTTTGAGAATGTGCTGTGATAAATTAATAACATATTTAGAAACAATTTAGTCTTGGAATTATTATACTTTTCCAGAAGCTACATATTTGTTCAAAGCAACGGTTGCACAAAATATGGTCTGTCTAAAAATGAAAATTTAAACTTGAGCATTTCGGAAAAGTAATCATACTTTTTTTAAAAACAATAAATTATTTATAAATGTTTTTATTTATTAACACGGTATCCAAAGTTTATCACCTAGGACTCATGAACATAGTTTCTTAATATTGTCAAATCAATCTCGACATTAAAAGAAAGTCTTATTAAAGGATTTAAACCAAATAAAAAAAATATCAAAATGATTTTTTTAATGGACCCGTACTTCAAAGATGAAACTACAGCACTAAAAATCCTCCCTTTCAAAATTATGCACAAATAATAAAATTTTAAAGTCACATAACTAAAATTTGTTTTCGTGACAGAGTTTATTACTCTATTTATTTTCTATAGCACAAAAACATAGCAGTCACTAAATTCTTTCTTCACGACACAGGATAACCTAAGAATATTTGTATACAAATAAAAAAAATGTAACATTAAAGTGAAACGGATTACCATAAATATCGAGATGAGGTTAAAAAATACATTTAAATGTAGGAACTTCCTTCTGTATAAAAATAGTTCTTTGAAGCACTTCTCACATGATATGCTCCAACCAAGAATAAGACATGAGAATGAGAATGAAGACCATTTTTAACCATACACAATATTCAACAATACATGCATTGAGTTCCAATTACCTGCGTATAGACACAAAAATTGGAACATGCTAAAAATAGTTTCCGATTACTAACAGCCGCGAAAATGCTACCAACAAAATAAAACCATACATGGCAAAGTTACTTCTTTTCCTCCTCCTCTGATGGCTTGTCATCGTTCTTCTGTTGAGGCTGGATAAACAATACGATCACAAAACTGATAGAAGCATAGCATAGGATATATATAGATAGATAGATATATATATATTATATATATATATATATATATATATATATATAGAGAGAGAGAGAGAGAGAGAGCAAAATACCATGTGCCCCACCCCATAAGCAAAGAAAATGTTCAAATTTGAGATAGTAAGTAGCACTAGGCATAAAATATCAGAAGCTTAGTACCAAAATTAATCTATGTATAAAAATCTTGTTATCCATCCAAAAAAGCACATCTAAAAATATACTATTACAGCAAATACTTGTCACGGAACTTCAAGCACAATATTAACCCTGATAATAATTAAAAAATAAAATAAAAAAGAAAGCACACAACCACTGATGAGAGTGAGATAATTTCATTTTCTATTAAGAACATTCATTTTCTAACTCCATCTAATAGTGAACGTTGTGCTGTCTTATTGTGTTTCAATATTAAAAAATTAAAGCCCACGACTGTCCTCATGGCCTTCAATGGGCAGACATCATAAACGCTTCACACAGTATTTCCATTAGTAGTAGGATATTACCAAGCAAATTCGACTACTTTCGAATAATGAAAAAATATATATCAATTAGAGGAGGAGAGAGTGGAAAGGTTACAGTAGGCCAAGAACTGTAACTATGCCTGCACAGAAATCCTCTAATACGATTTCTTTCAAATCGAATGTATCTTTTTCCATAGTAGAAAGACTAACCTCAGACTGATTTTGCATGGACGCCAGTAAATCCTTGACAGAAGGATCATTTGGGTCAACCCCAGGAAGCTGCAGAAGCAATGAATTATTATTTAGCGCAAAAAGTACACTGCATGAATACACTGTGTTCAAAGAACTAAATAAATAAACATTGGATTTATAGACATACAGATGCAAGGATAGAAGATACAAAGGATTGATCAGCCAACAATTTGCTCATGTCCGACTGACTTGCTTGATCCTTTGCACTATCTGCTATTGACAACTGGAGAGCTGCAAGCAACAAATGCCATAAACCGGAAAAGATCATAAACACCACTGAAGCTTTAATTGACTTAGAGATCGTAAGATAAAAACTAACATGTTAACCCTGTGTACATGTCATAGTAAGCTTATCGAAATCCTAAAAACAAGTAGCAGCTAGCTGAGAAAGTATGTAAATGCAGACAAAACAAACACTATTCATTGGAATCTATATGATAAAACCTATCTACTTCTCCAAATGCACACACGTGAAGAAATCTTCTCTGCACCATGTTGAAATTTGAAAAGTAGATTAAATTACTATATTTGATAACTAGTTCAATCATCAAGATATATATAAATAAGGCATTTCTCCAAATGTGAAAAAATAGATTCACAATATGCAAAACAATTATCCATGTTTAATGGAAGAACTATGATCCACTTGGACACTTTAAAAAGGAATTGTGTATGTTTTCATACTGGACCAAAATAAAGTCATCATGTTCAACGCCTCGTGGGACACTTAAGTTTTACCGTCTTGAAGAGTATCCATGCCTATATCTGTGTTTTTGATATCAAGACTGTAAAAGCATAAAACTCACCAAGAGCCAACTCGGGATCACTTGCAGATGCTTCTGACATATCTGTATCCTTTACATCATGGCTAATGGCAGGATCGTCCATTGACATTGCTAGTGCCTGCTGTAGAAGGGCATTCTCATCGTCCTGTTTCCATTAGAAGTCAATACAAATAACAAAATTACTGCTATAATAGGGCATTCTCATACCATAAGATTCTCATAACCAACCATCATATCACGTGTAATGTTCTCAGCATTAGACATTGCTGCACTGGCATGATCAGTCATCGTTGCATCTTGTGAGCTGGCTTGCTGCTCACCTCCCTTCTCTTGATTGGAAGCATCTTCTGCGGCCTTCTTTGCAGCTGCTTCCTGCCTGGCTCTCTCTTCTTCCATTGAAACTCTTAGAGCAAGAGCCAATTCTGGATCCAAGTTTGGATCCACACCAAATTCAAATCCAGATACACCACCAGCTGCTGCTGCAGCAGCAGCTGCAGCAAAACCACTTCCACCTTCCCCATCACCGGTAAAAATAGGTGTACTGCCACAAACAACATAATATGAATTTATTCAAGTTAGACAAAAAAAAAATGGGAGAAACAAGAGATCAAAAAGAAAAGTAAAACATGAAAGTGAACCCATAAACCTTATAAGTACATCAGAAAGAGCATTTGGACCAGATGGAACATGTACGATGTGGCTGGTATCATTATTGTTAACAGCTGCAAGGAGTGCTTCCAGCTTCTCGGACTTCCCCTCGTCTTCTTCACCAAAATTAACAATATCAAGGGCAACACTGTTTTTTTTCAACTTTCTCCCTATCATCTCCAACATCTTCTTTTCATGCTTGATAGGACTGAAAAACATTGAGATAATTAAGACAATAACAACAGAAGATACAACTTCAACAAGGAAAAAACATAGATACACATACCTTCCAGCAAAGACAATAATTCTCTGCTGTTGCTTTTTATTTTGCCGATGCTTAAGAGCCAGCTGTGCGACCTGAATGCCAGCAGCAAGGTTCATCTCACCACCTGTTTCTAGTCCTAAATGAGGGGGGAAACGAAATCATATTTCAACAAAAGCAGAATCCACAACGACACACTCATGGTAGAAAAATATATAGCAGACATGTTTGATTATGCGGGCAGAATCCACTCCCCACCAAATTTGTTGAATAGCTCTAACTAAAATAGTATTAATTCTTTTTTGGATATTCTGATAGTATTTTAATTATTAAATTCTGCAAAGCATACTCTTTAGAGTTTACAAGTTGAGTCATTGAGTCTACATGTCAAGTTCATGGAAGTTCTGAGTTTGCGTAGACTAAAGTTTGACAAACCTGTTATCTCCTATATATTAACGAGTGACTTAAAAAATATACAAGAACATCAGAATTAAATCATGAAGAAATTGAAGGTAGTTATGCAATAATCCTCACATCATAATTTTAATTATTTTGTCAATATTTTTATGGAACCAATATTAAAAAACAATTCCGTCATACAATTAACTTTTTTGTATAGAAAGCACAGAATGATTTCTGGATTTCCAAGATACGTGATGCTTGTATCAGCCATTTTAGTTACTACTCTAGTTGTTTTAACCTAAGTAATTTTATAAGCGCACAGGATAACAAAACACCAATTCTAATAATAAAACTACAATAACTTTAGCCAATTCATAAAAAGGTTAGATTTACCAACAGGGCATGGTCCAAACAACAATCTAGAGCAGCAACACAATAATAAAAGGGAAAAAAAAATTAATGAAGTACTGACCATGCATGCAGGCTAAGATCTTGCCCAGATCACTGGTAGGGGTGACTAAAACTCGAACGCCTTTCCCTGCCATTGTGAGAACTCCCACTGTATTTTCTGGATTAGACTGTATACATTATTAAAATCAAAACAATTCGTCAGCACAGGTGAACCTATACAATTAGTTGAACTTCGAATTTGAAAACCTAATCTGAATCACAACATCAACAAAAAAAATACGCTTAGTTCACCCTATCACTAGGCTGCTTTAACATTCCCATTTCCGAGTCTCATCCTATTCCAACTAATTTTCGAAAACTAAATAAATTAATGAAACGATAACAAATATAAAAGAGAAAGGGGGGAAATGTAAAAGCAGAAACTGTAAGGTTTAGCATAACCTAACCTGAGTCTTTGCACCGCAAATAAGATTGACAGCGTCTGCTTGAGCTTGAAATCGAGAAGGAGCGTAATCCCCGTTACGCATCCATTCCGAATTGTCGATACAGATCATTGTCGCCTGTTGAAGAAAGAAACACGATGAAACTAGTGTTACCGTAACATCAATGAAAAACCCAAAAATTGATTGCTATGGTTGGTGAAATCAACACGAGAGGGGAAATCGGGAATTACCTCGAGCACCATTGTTGAAGATTCAGAAGCTAAAGACTGAAAGAACTTCGCTTTGAAACCAAACCCACCTCTTAATTCTCTGAAACTAATAATCTGGTGCAGCGTCCTACAGAGGGGGACGGAACTTGTTGGGCCTACTAAAACAGGCCTGTCTGAATTTATTAGCGGTTTTCCTTCTTGCACCCCATTAGTTGAAAAAGACTAAAGTACCCTCATTCATTTTACTATATCACTTATGCTGGAGGAATAAGAGAAAAAAGAATGCTGTAAAGGAAAAAACACACACACAAAAGAGCTTGTTAATGGAATGTATTTCGTGTGTTAAGAAAGATTTTGTTAAAATGCATCTTATGTGTTCAAGCGTATTTTGAAAAAAAACTCATTTTACAAAATATTGTATATATTTCATAAAATTTGTTTAGAAATCTTATTTTAAAAATCCTGTTCTAGAAATATTAATCTGTAAAAATACCTTAAGCTTGTATTTGTTTCTAAAACTAGAAAGAGTACCAGCAAGGAAAAGCAGGTAAAGCCCGAAAATTAAAACATGAAATTACAAAAATCAAGACGTGAAACTTTCTATATTGAGATGCGAATAAAGTCGATTTTAAATATTTAACTAAAAAAATAAACGTGATCTATTAATTAATAAAATATTTAATTTTTATTATAAGATAATAAATCGTTCAACATATATAAACATAAACAATAAATAAATATTTATATTTTAATATCAATTTATTCTTAAATATATTTTTTTATTTATTAAAGTTGTACAATAATTATTATTTTAATCTAAAATTTATTTTATCTTTTGTTCTGGTAAACCCAATCAGTTTCATATCACTTAAGAGTCGAGGTCAAGTACAATTTAAATATCCACCCTCCACTCTTTGAAATGTCTTTTAAAGACAAAACCGTGACAACAGTCCAAAGCAAACAATATCTCGATAATACAATGGTCGTTCCTAAAATATAGTTGTCTGGAAAGACTTGAGTTGGATTAGAACATCTTTAATTTATATTTTCAAAACTTATTTTATAAAATATAATCTAAATATATTAATATACAATTAAATTTATTCTATCAAATCAATTAAATATCATATCAACTTAAGAAAACACAAACTTGAAAAATGCATTCAAAATCTCACAAGTAAGCCATCCATATTTAGTTTTCTTTTGCAAAATGTTAATATCTTGTTATAACCCTTTTGTAGATTAAGATTTTCTAACTCTTCTTCATTCAGTTAGTTGATTGATGTGTTGTAAACCGAGTTATAAAAACACCAAAACCTTTGATAACAGTAGTAACCCAAACATTATTCAGTTTAATAGTGATTGTGCGTGAGTAGGTGTTACTGGATTATAAAAACCCAAAAACCAACCTTTGATAGTAATAGTAGCGCAGAAATTATTCAGTTTAACCGTGATTGTGTGCATTTTCACTTTGTTATGCAGAGAATAAAAGTTAAAGATGGATTATATAAAGTATTTCGATTTAACTCATAACACTAAGCAATCTCAAGACAATGGAGGAGATGAATCATGGATTATATCATGAGGATCATTTTCATAGCTTGGAAATGATGCATCTGCTTGAGTCCTTGACACATGATCAAGATAAGAGAGACAAAGATCTTTAGTCCCTGAGGAGCTTCCTTCCTCACTTATTGATGTTGCAGTAAGGAGTGCAGAAGAATAACTTTGTCTCTCCTTCACTCTTCTCTGCCATTTAGAGAGTGATTTTCTCACATTTTCAGACACCACGGTCTTCTTGAACCTTGACCCCATCTGCATTCACATAACAAACATCATAACTGTAATAGTTCAGCACTGCAGGCTACAAAATGATTTTTTTAACTCCAACAAAAATGAGCAAGAACTTGACCTGTGTGATGATAACGTAGAGAGGAAACGTTATAAAGCTACACCACACTTGGGAGATGACCCTGTGGCAACAAAAGAGCAAAAGTGGATACTAATTTTGGTGGATTTGTGATTCAATTTAATCTGTAAAAAGAGCAAGAACATTGACAAAAAAAGTAACACATACATACCCGAATGACAAGCGAATCACAATAAAGGTTCGGTTGTTCATGAAGCAAGAAGGATCTTTAATTTCCCACTGAACCCAAAATAAAGGCAACAATTCAAGATAATGCAAGTTTACCATTTTTCCCAAGTTCTCACTTTAATCCAGAATATTATGTACTGTCATATGAACGAAATGTCAGTTTCTTACCAAAGACCATAGGAATGTAGCCATTTCAAATGCATTCTGAAATATTACAACAGGGAGAAAGAATATAAGTGTATCAGCAATGAAAAAGCAAAATGGAAACAGAATATTACTTACCAAGAAGGAAATCAATTGAATTAACCGTAATAGGAACCTGGGCTTTCCAAACCAAAAGAGTTCATCTCTTAAGTTAAATTGGTGAGGTTTCACATTTGGGCAACGATTTATTATTTCAACAGCCAACTTTACTACCACTCGATGCAATTTAGTACCAATAATGAGGATCAACTAGAATGCAAGTCAATAAAAGGAAAATCATTAGTGAAATGTAATAACTAGTATATGGTAAGTGGAAAAGCTCTAGCAAACAATATCAGGACTTACTATTGCTGGAACGAAGGAAAGCCAAAAGTAAAAGTTGCTACCTGAATGAAAATTATGAAGTTTAGTTTCAAACTAGGTCCATAAAAACTAGCATAATATATCAAAAACATAAGACTATGCCACAGTTAAGCAAGAACATAAACATGCTTAACATTCTAAAAGAAAGTAATAGTTTTCATCGTCACAACACCCTGCAATATATATGGCTGATGTTGCATATTATTTCTGCATGTCACTCTTCCCATAAGGAATCATCACAACAACCTAGAATATATATGTCTGAGCCTGTGTACACAAGGAATTGCCACCACTTTTAACCAAAATCTTAAGACAATGGATTTTATGGGTTTTTTTACTTTATATATATGGTGTTCAATTTTCTCATTTATATTTTAACTTATGTGAGACTTAGATTTACACTTGAATTCGTAACATACTATCACGTTTGAGCAACATGCTTTTAAGCTAAAGCTTACCATGAAAATTTAGGAACATACAGCAGATGGCATATACCCAGAGAAGTACACTGCAAAACAAGTTCAGAAACTATCAAATTTGTTTCACGAGCCAGACCAACATATACCACAAACAAAGAAGTAGAAAAATATAGCTAATCATAGAAAAAAAATCTCCCTATTTAATTAAGTTGTCCTTAAAAATCTATATAGTATGACTCTAGCAAATTCATCTGAATTGAGGAACAGTACCTAACTCCAACTATGTCACGAAATTCCTCATCCATGCTTCGAAGCATATAGTTGTGGAAATCGTATGTTGTGGGAAGATCATGGTTCTATAGAACACCAGAACAAAGAAGAAAAGGAAGAAATATTAGCTAGTAAACTTAAATTCTCATCTTCAGTTATTCATCTCCACCTTTTTTTGCACAATGAGAAGAAAAGTAGAAAAAGGTTACAACGTTCTCTTATGAGTCATGCATGACTAATTAACTTCCCTTTTTTGTTTTCAGTTTGATGTATTGTACAGAAATATATAACACGTACTACACGAAAAAAAAATCAATATCTCCATTAATTTCCTCCATCAACTTGGTGTTGTGTTGTTATTCATTCAGTTCAAAACTATGGACTTATTATGGCTTATCTAAACTTTTTTCTTTGATGGAAGATACTGGTATGCTGTGACAAAAAATTTACTCACAGTAATGAAGCCTAAGCGCAATGCCATGTAATCAGCTCGGTGAATGGAACTCCAAAATTGGCGGCTGAAGCATAGCTGCAATACAGGTTCATCAGTATTCTAAGAAGCCAAGAAAACTGCTATGGCAACTAACAAACACACAGCATATTGGCACAATTCTCTTATTGGAAACAATCTTTAGTGAACATGTTTGGAAGAAAGAAATTTTATTTGAACACGTACTACAGTTGACAATGAAATAAGAACAAAATGTAGTAGTTAACCATGAGTAGATGCAAAATTTCTTACATTGTCAAATATGTTATTGCCTAAAGGGAATAATAAGACGGAACAAAATGACTGTATAGAGTACCAGCCAAACAAGAATTTTGTGATGACTCCATGGATGGGATGTATGGTGAAAGATGAATGTATTAAGCCGCCTCAATCTTATGCTTGATGTACTTTGTGAAGTATCTAAACTAAGACAATTTGATCAAAAGGGATTATTGTATAAAGAATATCAAGCTTAATGTACTGCAAAATATGTCAGAACCTTGAATGCTTTGTACAGCAATAGTCTTTGCTTCGTTTTCCCATGTTCTCCAGCTATATATCTGAATGTACTCTAAAATAAGATAATCAGTGCCTAACCAAAGAAAATAGAATAGGGAGAAGGTTTGTTCATGACATGGCTATTTTAACCTTGATCATGGCCAGGGCAACAGCAAGAAAGCTATAGGTAACGTGGGTGACCCCAAGAACAAACACAAAGCGATGAAGCTGCTCAAGACTTTCATAAGAAGCCAATGATTCGTGACCCTGCAAAGAAAGTGATGAGTTTTCAGTGAAATTGGCCTTTTTGGAACTATTGATCAGAATAGAATCACTACCTCTGGGCAATAATTTCGCAAGCCATTGTTCACTTGCCCTTTGACAACTGTTCTATTTGAATATTCTGAACTCAACCAGACAACACGTTTCACAGAACTCTTTTCCAATGGGCACGGAAAAAATCTGCTGCTTATAACCGATGACTTAACGCAAATCTTTGCCACAAAAATAATCCAATGACCCATCAGCAATGACAGAAGCCCAAAAAGCATCAATTCTGCTTAAAAATCATTCAAAAAACATGTAATAGTAAGTTCCATTATTATACATAACAAAAGAAAAATACTAATGAACCCTTTTGGGGTTACAACTCCCTACCTTCTTTGATCTTTTCCAGAGCAGAAAGCAGAGATTTTCTCTTGGTTCTGTCCAACCACTGTGACATTATTCAATATATAACACACACATAACAATGAGACATTGGAAGAAGAGACAAACCAATCATAAAGTACGTACCTTTACCAGTTTTTTTAACGTGCCCTGAAACAGGAAACTAAAAGAAACAAGGACAGCGATCACAGTTGCCACGGCATAGGTGGGGGTTTCAGCTAAGGATCTTCCTTCACCATTTTCTTCCCCCATGTCTGGTATTCGTCCTCAAAACAACACGCACTGTCATGAAAGTTATGTCCTTCAATGGGGCTTATAACGAAAAAAAGACATCAGAAAAGAACAAACAACTCTACAGTGTGCATTGTCTCTTCAATGCATTACATAGTTTGGGCCATTGATGCGGAGATAGAGTTGGTGGTAGCTTTGCTGAGGCAAAATGTTGAGACTTTGTCCTCAGAAAATTAATACGCACATGCTTGTGCTGCCACGAACTAGTTGAGAATAATGGTCCCATTTACTGATCTCATAACCATGTCAGGTTCGGTTAACCAGTTATTTCAAGTGGGATCTGTCGCATGGCCACGTTTGAACAACGACACAACGTTATGGTCACTTGTTCACCAATAAGAATACGCAGATCCAACATGTTCAGAATTGGATCAGGATCTTGATGAAGAGAGAAAGCGGAAAATAAATGAATAAACAAATTACTGTTCTTAACAAACCACAAATCATACATATCTACGTGCGTTTAAAGTTGAACAACGCATTTATTATTTTCATATTCATTGAGGAACAATTAGGTCCATTGACCCAATGTCACTAAATCTTGCTCTTGCTTTTTCCATCACGCAGTAGCGGTTGGTGTGAATTTTAATATTGAATGATTGAACTCGTCCACCATGTCATGTCATTCCAACTCCAACTAGTGCCAAAAACTTAATCAAATTACTTGAACTTTATGGATCTTTTTTCTTGTAAGAAAAACGTAGTTAATATTAGTAGAATTTACTAGTAAGTTGAGTTAAGAAAAAATCTGTGATCAAGAAAGTGAAAAACATTAGCAAGGCAAAGTTAAAAAGAAAAAAGAACACAACACTTGATATGAAACCAGTTTGGTTTTCTTCAATTGAAATAGCAAGATAATCATCAGATCATGAGTTCATGTTGTATGCACACAACACAAGGACTAACGAAATTTAAGAAGTTGTACATTTACAAGAAAGAATTAAGGTCCAATCTTTGGATATTATAGCTCCTCTTTGGCTGCTGGTATCTTCACTGGGAACTTGTTTATAACCCATTCCTCATAACCTCCTCCCATGTCCTTCACATTCTTAAAACCCTGCAATTCAAATCAAACCAATACAAGTTAATTAGTATCACCGGCCATTATCAAATGAAGTAAATAAAGGAAAATTATAGCCAGAGTGATGTTCAGATATTTTAGAGCCACAACTATATATTTTATTCGAGATTAAACTGAGATGAATAAGTATACTGATGTTGACATGAACTAACTTACATCAGACAGAAGAGCAGAAGTTGCATAGAAAGATCTCCTCCCAATTTGACAACCCTGAAATGCAGATTCATACAAAACATAAACAGATGTTGACTTTAACCAACATTAACCAGTTGAAATTGAAGCTTGTATTTTGAATGCAAAAAAATGAATCAAAAGGAGCAAGAGAAAGGGATAGTTACCACAATGATATGATCTTCTTTGTTACAAGCCAAAGAAACCTCTTTCAGAAAATCTGGATTCATTACCTTGCCTGGCGTTCAAAATCACAAACTCGTTAACCGTACAAAAATTGTAACCTAAAACTGATAACTGGTCTTGGTTAGTATTAGGGGTTGAAAAGTTTCTTACCCTTTGGTGTATTCAACATGTATGGAATGTTAACAATATTAACTGCATCAACATACCCTTTCGAGAACTCTTCCACAGTCCTATATATTGTTTACCAAAAGATTTAGCTTCTTTTAAAAGAAACAAACAAACATTATCCAACACTTGAAAAAACCAATTAGGAAAAGAAGAACAAAAGAACTCCTTAAAACATACTACGTATTACATGTGTTACCTAACATCTAGATAAATGGAACCAGTCTGGATAAGATCCTTGGCTGCACGCACATCAATGGTGACAACCTTTGCTCCTGTGTTACAAAAGAAAAGAAGCAAAAGAAGAAACACCGACCAACGGGGTAACAGGGCCACCGAAAATGCCATGTTCAAGTTCTATAGAAGCTGAGCACAAACACGTTATTTATGTGTACTCAGCACGTGGATATATATATATGACTGATCAAAACTCGGTATCAGGGTGCTCTGTTGCATGGTTTAACCCTTTGAAATCAAACATTCCAGGAAAAAGAACACAACACCGTTGAATTAAGATACGAGGAAACATACTATGCTGCTGGTGCTTGGTTGCTGCAGCAGCTGTTTCGGTTTCGCTTTCTGTGGGCGTGGCGTCGTCAAATTTCACTCATTATGAAATTATTCTTTATTTGACACTAGGATAAATTCATTGAATTATATATTAATTAGATTTCTTACACTATCGTATCTAATATGGATCACATTGATGATTCCTGGTTTTCACCGATTCAAGTATCGGATTCATAGTTTTTGAAGTTACATTAAAATCAAACTAAATTCAGTTGCCTGTTAAATTCTAGAATGTTATATATTTTTTATTTCAAAATATAATTTAACTATTTTTTTTAATAACATTAATGTGAAAATACCCTAAACATTAAAATATAAACGTGCTAGTAAAGGTTAATATTGAAATAAGTAATAAAAATGGAAATCTCACTTCCTATTGTGCATTGTTTACGTACATCCATTCAGCTCCATACACGACGGCCTTTTTGAAACCCTTTTCTAGCCCAACCCACTCCAGGCCTGTGAAAAACCTATTGACCCAAAGAATAATGAAACTTTTTAAAGTAATACTACAATTGGGCTTGTGTTTTCCATAATATTGAAATGAGGGTTTTTCTTACTGCATCCCTAAATTTTCTTCCTACACCCCAACTTTTTTATAATTTCATGCTACCTTTTGATTTGTAATTACGGGTTTTTGAAAACCGGAGTTATTGACTTTCAAAAATCGGTGTTAACAACTCTCAAAAATCAAGATATTGAATTTCATTCTTAGGATGCCCATTACGAAAATATTTAGTTTATAATTTATTTTTATGTTTTTGAAGGACGTAATAGTCTTCATAGTCAAACTTAAAGGTGAAGGAAGAAAAATTGGGAGTGCGGGAAGAAAAACCGTCGAAAGGAAATGGCTTTCCTGTCAATGCAACCGAGAACTAAAAATTGTAAAATAACAACAAATAGTGAATTTAAACTCTATTCCAACTTTAGAAAATGATCCCTTATCAAATCAGAATTACCCTTAAATTTTATTGTGAATACATTGGTAAAAAACTAAAGAACAATAATCATAAAATCTTAAGTTTTCAGGTTTACGATTATTGTATGAACAACTCATTTCGTAGATGTCTTTTTTAAGCTTTAGATGGATCTTAAACAGGTATTTTCTGAAGATTAAATATGGGAAAAACAATACCAATAAGTATAAATCCAACTTACATACTATTTCTAATCTAAAATTTTAGGACAACAAATTTGACTTATGAGTTTTTTTATGTGAAAGTTGTTTAATTTTCTTATTTATATTTAATTTCATATTTAGATTCATTTAGACTCTCAACCATCTCTTCCTTAAACTATGTCATTTATACATTGATATACTTTTCAAATGAAAACATTTTCGACTAATGCAGTATTTCAACGGTAACTTTCTTATATTGTACTTGACAAAGAATCTTTATATTTAAATTCTTTACGTATATTGTACTTGAACATGTTAATAAATGAATGATGAACTCTAATATCATTAATGAGTCTTTTTTTTTTTTTTTAAATCACCGAAAAAATACAATACTAATATGACACAAGTCCAATCTACAAATTCAAATTTTTCATTTTTATTTTAAGACTTAAATACTTATATTTAGATTTCTAATACTTTAGAGGTAGCATATCCTTCCAATTTGTCCGAGTAAAGAATTTACCAATAATGAGTGGTATCAACTCATACCTGCAAGCCACAAACCAGACATTGGAAGCACTGGTCTCTTGTTACATCATGCAAGTTGCTCAAATGAATGCAGAATATTTGAAGGTTAACCTTAATCGAATAAATGTGACTCCAAATGAAAGTGGTACACTAGGATTTAAAACACGAATCCTTTTTAATCCACTTCATCATTGCATCCAAGAAAATAAAGGAAAGTAAAAGCTCTTTTATATTGCTTTGATAAAAATCTTGAATATTGTTGTCTCAGTTATGTGAATGGCGAGAGAACGGTTTTTGTTGAAGTTAAGGTGATACAGTTTTCGTAATTCTATTGGTTTGAACATTCAAAAGGTTTTCTTATCTTGAAGCTTCAAAGTAACAAATGAGAGAAGCTTTCATATAGCTGTAGACAAAGCAAAACTACTAGTGGAACGAAGCTAAACAGGGTCAAGACACAATTTAAACCAAGTACAACATTGGTGTGCATGTTTTTTTTTCTTTTTTTCTGTTGTAAGTTGTAATAATGCACTTCTATTGAGGTTTTGTTTCCAGTGTATTAGAAGTCTCACATTCACTAAAGATAAGGCAATTTCATCATAATATATAAGTGAGATACAAACATCATCTTACTGGGGTTGAGTTAGGTTTAAACCATAATTCTAATATGGTATCAGAGCCATTATTTAAAAAAAAAAAAGTCTATCCTAGCAAAATTTCTTGGACATTTTGTTCCACCCGTTATCGGACCACTAACGGACCACCCATTAATTTCTACTCTCACGCACAAGATGTATATACCTTGACGTGAGAGGGTGTGTTGGAAGTCTCATATTTGACTAGAGATAAGACAATTTTATCATAGATATAAGTGAGATGCAAACCTCATCTTACAAACCGGTTTTGTGGGATTGAGTTAGACTTAAAGTCAACTTCTAACATGGTGACAAACATTTTCTTCAAAATCTATGCCTATTTTTATGCAGGCTTTCTAAAAAACTACTTGGCATTTGCCTTTGGCGTGAAGAAACATATGGGAAAAAGTTGAAACTAGAAAGAAAACAAGCACTGAGAAATCATAAGTGATGTTCATATTTTGGGACCAAAAGATGATTTAGTTGTTTTCTTTGTGTTACTAGTCATGTGGGTTTTTATCTGAAAGGCCAAAAGATCCTATTTGGTGAAAGTATGAGTAGCACTTACAACAACCACTCTGTTCTTGAAAACTTGAAATGGAATCTGGTTTGATCAGAATAGAGTGTAGCAATTTGGATGCCCTAGTTTTGGCAAATCTGTAACTTTATTTCATTTTTTTGATAACAACTGGTGTCTGAAATGTGCCTTCACAGATCATAAAAAGGAAAAAGCTTTTCAACTATCTCATCTTGAATGCGATAACAAAAGCCTTGCTTTACTTTTTTTAAAATTGGCTTGTTCGTAGATCGTTAAAATATATACTTCTAAATTAATTTAGAATTGTTCTCTTTTTTTATTTTTTCTGAAGTACCATTACAAAAGTGTTAAAATTGATTATATCAGCAATTTACTCACCGAATTAATTAGTTTATTAACCCGTGATCAGAGAATAATGATTGCAAAATTATCTTTCTACAACATTAGAAATTGAGTAATAGTATTTTAGTGAAAAATAGTTAGTATAAGAAACATTACGAAAGAAATTTCACATAAAAGAAATATAAATCATTATATTTTATCACCATTTTCTCTTAGGTCAAATCTTTCTTTTTCGTGATAACGTAACTTTAGATTAAGAAAAAATATAGTATTCAAATCTACTATTCTTATGTGATTTAATTTGACTTACTCTAATATTTTAACTTTAAAACATTTTCTCATCGTTAAGTAAAATTGCAACACAAAAAGTGATGCTAATATTTTTTATTTATAAAATTAATCTATGATTTTAATAAATTATACATTACTAAAAAAATTCAATAGTTCCTACCAATTTTATTTTGAATTTTTTTAAGAAATAATTACAATTTTTTTTATTTATAAATTTAATCTATGATTTTAATAAATTATACACTACTAAAAAAATTTATATTTCTTGTCAATTTTATTTTGAAAATTTTTTCTTAAAAATAATTATAAATTTTGTTGTGAAAAAAGTTTACAATAAATTGATACCAATTTTTTTACAAAATATTTTGTATAAAATATTTTTCATAATAAATTTTGTAAAAAATAATTGTGAATTTTATAATTTTATAAAAAATAATTATCACGTTATCAATTAAAATTTAAAAAAAAAATAGTAGAAAAAGTATTTTTTTACGAAAAATTTTAACAAATTTGTAAAAAAATATAAAAATTTCTAGTAATGACAGTAAACAACTAAAAAGAGTTTGACAAAGCTTGATCTTAACTCAACCAATTAAGTATGTGCCACCTTCATCAATGAAAGTTTTTTTGTATGAACACCCTATGTCATCGTGCACAAAAGCTTCATCGATCTTTCAATTCATTTTTTTTTTCACTTTTTTCTATCCTTTTCATGATCTTTCATTTGTATAGAAATCAATGAAAAGAAAGAACCAAAGGTAGCTTCCTTCAACATGACCCTTGAAAAAGGGTTCGAAAATACAAGTTAAAAATTTCTTAGCTGTTTAGATATTCTTCTCTCTGCCAATTAAATCATGATAGATAGTTCGAACTTTTTGTGGACGAAAACGCAACGTTCATCCCAAAGTTATTATCTTTTTCAGATTCCTCACAAATATCTTCCCCAAATATCTCTCATATATAAGATTCAAATAATTGAATTCAATAGGAGTAGTTTCTTTTTTCTTTGAGTTCTTACCCTCTTCTCATTTTTTTCTGTTTATCAATCATAGATTGCACAAAGCAAATTTTTTTTTCAAATAACTATCATTCAAGTTTTTGCATTAACATTAATTAAAAAAATTATCAAATTTGTGTAGTTTTAAAATTTCATTTAGTTTTTTCATTATTTTATTTGTTAACATTTTTTCTCCATAAAAACCGTTTTCTATACAAGAATAGAATTTAGGATTAAATATATTTTTGTCCTTCAAGTAGTAAAATTAGTTCATCTTCAAAAATTTTAACCAATTTAGTTCTTCATCTTTAAAAATGTGTAAATTTAGTCGTTTTAAATAAATTTGATTAAGTTTATCTAACGATTCAAGCGTATTTCATGATAGTATTTGAATTGTTTACACCATTTGACACATTTTCGTTTTAATGTTAATTTAAATATTATTATAAAATGCGTTTAAAATGTTAAATAAACTTAACAAATCCACGCATTTCTAAATATGAATGACTAAATTGGTATAAATTTTTCAAGATGGACTAATTTTAAAATTCACCATTTGAAGGATAAAAACATCTTTAACCCTAATTTAGAAAAATATGCTGTCCAATTGTATGAAACCTGAAAGAAATTAGAACCTATGTAGTATTTGTTTTAATGTAAAGAGAAAAAAAAAAGAAATATAAAGAATATAAGACTATAATGTAATGTCGCGAAAGTTAACCCCTTATTTATTTGGTTTTTTGTCTGATCAAGAATATTTTGTTGGTGTGCTCGTAAAGTTCAGAATCAAAAACTCTTATTCCATTTTGTTCTTTTAATTAAAGGACGCCAACTTTTAGATTTATGGTGTCTTGTATGTTTCCTAAAATAGTTTCTTCTTAACATGTCTGCTATATGTATAGAGGATAAAAATTAAAAGAAACCAAGAATTTAAGTATTGTGTTATTTAAAAGCTCAATACTACTTTTAATGTATTTATATAATCAATATTTACTTCTCATGTACAGTTATATCAATCCCTCGGTTTATTAAAAAAAGAAAAATCCACCAAAATTCATCGATCGTGTATGTAATAATATGTAGTAATCTTTATACAATCACGTCAGAAAAACAGAAAAACATACGTGATATAATTGACGCTTTACAGTATAATTTTTTTTTATATTACGTTAATAATTATGTTGTGGATGTATATCCGCCGTATAATTTAAAATAATTTAAATATGTTATTTATCTCTCAATGGAATTTGGAATTTATACATTTTCAAATTTAGTCTATTATTTTTAGAATTGTGTAAATTTAATCATTTTAACTCAATTTTGTTAAATTTATTCGACGTTTCAAACATATTTTATGATAACATTTGATTTGTTTACACAATTTGATACATTTTTTTCAATATTGGCTAATAAATCATATAAACAACTCCAATATTATCATGAAATATATTTGAAACATTAAATTAACCTCACAAAATTTGATTTAAAAGATTAAATCCACACGGTTCTAAATTTAAAAGATTAAATTAAACTAAAATTTAAAAAGTGAATTACTTTCAAATTTTACCTAAAATTAAAGAAAAAAACATATTTAACATTTATATTACTTATAGTTTAATAAGTTTAACGAATCCATATTTATATGAAGTATTTTTCACCGCTTTGTCCATTAACAAAATATTAAAAAATTATTATATACACAGGAATAAGATAACTTAGAATACACTCTTTGGACCACCTTTCACACTCACTGAATTGTGTGACTTAAAAGTTATTTTCCATCTGAAGTCATCCATTTTTATTTTATTCTTTGCAAAGCTCCCGCTGAAACAATTTATTTTTTTAATCATGTTCTAGTTTAACGTTGCGGTGATCTCAAGAGAGAATTTTGATGTTTATGACTTTAGACTATTCCAAAATTGAATTATGTCTTTAAAGATAAAAATTACCAAAAAACTAACTTAATTATCTTCAAAATATTTATGGATTATCATAAATCTGGATTTATACCAGATATGATCTTGTGGACCACAAACCAACTTATACTTTAAAAGGTTCAGTAACAAAATATTACCCAATCGTTGAAGGAACTTAAGCCACGAGAAAGTTAAGTTTCATTCGTCATAAAACCAAAAATCAAGAGACAAAATCGGATTAACTATTAAATAATCTTAATTTGATCTATATGAAGTTCTTGTTTGAAAAGAGATTCTCTTGCTAATGCGTGTAATTAAATTTGAAGTTCATATATATATACACGTTGATTGTGAGGTGTAGTTCCACTTAAGCATAGAAAAATCATATGCAGGCATGGGTTATTATTCCGTGAAATGATTGGATTCATACGTGGTGGTAGCATTTGTTCTTATATTTATTTAACATTTGAAACAAATTTTTGTGGTGTTTTTATTTAAAAGTTGATGATGGGCCTCAAAACCCACTAATTCCCTCTATTATACCCTACCCTCCAATTCCAAAGGTCCAAGATTAAAGAAATTAGAGGAACCTAACCAACAAATGATTGAAACGCTTGTTGTAGCATTACTTTAGAATTTACAGAAATAGAATTTAGCCATCACCATAGTACTCTGTTCTGATAAATGTGTATGGATGGAGTTTGTGTGAAAGGGAAAGAAGATAGAGAAGGAGAGTGTTGCAACGTCACTACTACGAGAGAGAGGGACCCACCAAAAGAGAAAGAATGAAAACAACAACCACCGAAAAAGCCACCTTTGAAGTCACAAAAGAACCTGCTCGCGTCGCGGCCCCTGTCGCCGTTGCCATGTCGGCTAACCACGAAGTAGAAGCCAATTCAGATTGTTCCACCGATGAACCTGTCCCCGTCACACTCCCTGACCCAGACCCAGACCCAGACCCAGACCCGGACCCAGAATCCGTTCCCTTTGGACTCGAATCTGTTGAAGACTTCAAACTGCGAAAACAGCAAAACGAATCTCAATTACATGAATTCAAATGAACAAGTAAGAAGCATAAAACATAGGACTAAACGAAACGAAACTAAGGTTTTTTTTTTTTTTTTTTTAATTTTTTTTTCCTAGGAGAAGAGGGGCAAAATGTTATTGTGTAGTCGGCGCCGGAACACGTGAACGTGCTGGTGGCATCATCGTACGCGTAACTGTACGCTTTCGGACATACGGACTTGAAAATTTCGGAGTAAGTAGAAGGCTTGCAAGTCGAAGGGTTACCAAACGCGCCGTTGCAGCAATACTCCGGTTTCCCAAACGCGCCGCACGCGCTCTGACACGCGTCGCCGCCCTCCACTCTCAGTTCCGATGGGCAACGCCGATTGAGATCCTCGCCGCACCCCGTGGTGGCGCAGGACCCCGACCCGCCTCTCGCCGCCACCATCATCGGCAGATTATAGCCGTCGACGAGGCTCACGTCGTAGTAGTCCATGGAACCGGTGCCGAGCGTGAACTCGGCGAGAGTCGCCGGCGGGGAGGCTCCGGCGCCGTTGCAGTCGACCTCTCCGGAACCGCAGTCGGCGGTGGCGCACGTCCCGCGGCCGGAATTGTCGAACTGGCAACCGGTTCTGCCCCAGAATCTTCCGGACCAACCGGTCGGAGCCTGGAAGCTTCTGGAACCCCCCTTGGCGAGTTCAAAGCCCGTGCTTGCGAGTTGCGGCGTGCCTAAAATCCCTGGCCACACCGTGTAATCGCACTTGTTCACGAACGTAAAGGTTGCCCCGGAAACCCCTGAAACCATGAACGATATAATTTGGTTATTCCTATGTATGAATTCTTTAAGACCCAGTTCGTTAATTTGATAAAAAATTTAAATTTACCTCTGAAAACGAGAAAGAGTGCGATGCCCAGAAGTGCTTGAGAAGGGTGTGGGATATATGAGAACAGAGCCATTGTTTGTTAGGTTGTGGGTTATTGGATTGTGATATGATAAGATATGATATGTGTTATTTACGATAAACAGGGGATAAAGAATTTGGATGAAGAATCTCTGCTTTATGAAGTGCTGCTACTAGTAACATACATATAATTATAAGTGTAACACTCTCTTTCTATGAAGAAAAAGAGTGAAGAAGATGAAGAGATTTGGGGGGAATCTGAATGCTAACCTCTGCATCGTTATTTATAAAGAATGTATCAGCAAAAGATAGTGAAACAGACACACTTTTGTTTACTGTAACTGGAGGAGTGAGCGAGAGAGACAGAGTGGGGAAAGAGGGGTGAATCCAGTTTCCACTCACGTGTGATGTGTTTTTTTTTTTTTTTTTATTTTTTTGTTTGGGAG
>Ga0214543_1001757_pt1 | contig 42412 bp, 41 predicted proteins | sample CNSS2metaG_FD_160094 | JGI IMG/M metagenome (GOLD analysis project Ga0214543, IMG submission 160094) | Root nodule microbial communities from cowpea collected in UCLA plant growth center, Los Angeles, California, USA - CNSS2 | ecosystem: Host-associated > Plants > Roots > Nodule | place: USA...
ATTTTTATCACACAAGCTCAAACAACCTAATTATCAAAATTATTAATTAAATCACTCTTTAGGCACATAAATTCAATTAAATACCCAGAATTAAACATTAAATGAGGGCAAAAATACGTACTCATCAACAAATTTTTAGTACCACTCCAAATTAGGGAGTTTCTAGTTTTGGTAGAACATGCCAAAGTAATTAAGCAGCTAGAGATGGGGCCCAAGAGAGTGGCATGACCATAGAAGGTCACCATAGATAATCGATAAGAAAAGAAACCATATAGCAGACCGCAGTCTTCGGCTAGAAAACTGTAGTGCTATAACTGTGGTGGAGAACATCTGAGAAGAGATTGCCCAAAACTCTTTGGTAGCTCAGGTGGTGGTACTAGCACTGGCAAGTGCTATGTTTGTGAGCAGACTGGACACTTTGCTTGACAATGTCCCAACAAAAAACCAGCTGGTGGCGCTCCAACAAAGAAGCCAGTAGGAGAACGACCCAAAGCATCGGTGCATGTGTTTGCACTAACTAGCACCGAGGCGACTCAGTCAAGTAATTTGGTGCAGACTAATTGCTTTCTTTTTAATAACACAATTCTGGTATTATTTGACTCAAGAGCTACCCATTCATTCGTATCTAATGGATGTGTGAGGAGGCTCTAACTTGTGATACGAGAGCTGGGGTGGGAGTTAATAGTTATGATGCCAACATCTGGGCAGGTATCCACCAACTCAGTTTGTATGGGATGCCCTATGGAAGTGGCAGGCCGCAGGTTCAAGGTGAATCTCATATGCTTACCGATAGAGGGTTTAGACGTGATTCTAAGGATGGACTAGCTGTCCAGCAACCACATTGTTATCGATTGCGAATGGCGTAGAGTAGTGTTCCCTGATACAAAAGGATTGGAGATGATATCGTCTAACCAAGCGATGAAAGAGATAAAAGCTGGAGCTACTTGCTTTATTATAGTGGCTCTGGCAGAAAAGAGGAGTATAGTTGAGCATATTAGAAGCATACTAGTGGTGGATGAGTATGGAGATGTCTTTCTAGATGAGATTCTGAAACTACCGCCAATCAGGGATGTGGATTTCACTATTGATCTCATCCCTGGAGCTGGCCCAGTATCGATGGCACCATATAGGATGGCACCGGCAGAGCTAACTGAACTAAAGAAGCAGATCGAAGATCTGCCAGAAAAGAAGTTCATCAGACTGAGTGCATCACCATGGGGAGCACATGTGCTATTTTTGAAAAAGAAGGATGGTAGCTCAAAGCTATGTGTTGACTACTGCCAGTTGAACAAGCTGACCATCAAGAATAAGTACCCATTGTCAAGAATTGATGATCTGGTTGATCAATTGAGGGGAGTAACAATATTAACTAAGATTGACTTGAGGTTTGGATATCATCAAATATTAGTCAAGTTAGAGGATGTGCAGAAGATCACTTTCAGGTAACGCTATGGACACTACGAGTATGTGGTGATGATGTTTGGGGTGACGAATGCTCCTGCCATATTCATGGACTACATGAACAGGATCTTTCGGCCGTACTTGGATCAGTTTGTCATAGTATTCATTGATGACATACTAATCTATTCTAAGAGTCGGGAAGAACACACAGATCATCTGAGAGTGGTGCTAGCAGTTCTCAGAGAGAATCAGCTATATGGGAAGTTGTCAAAGTATGAATTTTGGTGGGAAGAAGTGCAATTCTTAGGTCATGTAATCTCAACCCAAGGAATAGTTGTGGACTCGGCGAAGATTGAGACGGTGGTGAAATGGGAAAGGCCACAGATCGTTACTAAGGTGTGGAGTTTCTTGGGTCTAGCAAGCTATTACAAGAGGTTTGTAGAGGGCTTCTCCAAGATGGTTCAGCCATTTACACAACTCACTAGAAAGGATCAACCTTCCTCTTGGACAGATGAATGCGAGGCTTGCTTTGAAGATATGAAGAAAAGGCTGATAACACACTAGTGTTAGCTATTCGAGATACGACTAAAACATTTGAGGTGTATTGTGACACCTCATACCAGGGTTTGGGTTGTGTGCTAATGCAGGAAAAAAGGCCGGTGGCCTATGCGTCGAGACAATTGAAAGTGCACGAGAAGAATTATTCGACGCATGATTTGGAGCTAGCTGCGATGGTATTTGCCCTCAAGACTTGGAGGCATTATTCATATGGGTCCCAATTTTAGGTGTTCAGCGATCATAAGAGCTTGAAGTACTTGTTCGATCAGAAGGAACTAAACAGAGACAACACATGTGGATGGAGTATTTAAAAGATTACGAATTTGAGCTTTTATACCACCCTGGTAAAGCCAATGTCGTTGTAGACGCCCTGAATAGAAATAGGGTTCACATGTCTGCTATGATGATGAAGGAACTGGAACTGATCGAGATGTTACCGAATATGAACTTGGGACTACACATGGGTGCAGGTCATGTACGATGTAGTATGTTGAGAGTTACCAATGAGTTTCTAGAGGAGATTCGGGTGGAACAGGGTAATGATCATGAGTTGTAGCAGATCATTGGATGGTTGAGCACTGATAAGGGAAAAGACTTTAGGATGGGCAAATACGACATCCTACATTTCAGAGAGAAGGTGTGTGTACCCAGAAAACCTGCACTAAGGAAGATGCTCTTGGAGGAATGGCATAAGAGTCGTCTTAGCATACACCCAGGTATGACTAAGATGTATAAAGATTTAAAAGCAACTTTCTGGTGGACTAGTATGAAGACGGATGTGGCAGATTATGTAACATTGTGTTTAGTATGTCAGAAGGCAAAGATTGAGCATCAGAGGTCGAGCGATACGTTGGAGCCTCTTGATAATCCTCAGTTGGAAATGGGATAGCATTTCCATGGATTTTGTTACCCATCTACCGAGGTTAGTTAAAAGGCATGACTCAATCTAGGTGATTGTAGACAAATTTACTAAATGTGCACACTTTCTGCCAATCAATAAGAAGATGTCCATGAACAAACTGCAGAGTTGTATGTCAGAGAGGTGGTCAGGTTACATGATGTGCCAATGAGTATAGTGTTAGACAATGATCCGAGATTCACATCGAGGTTTTGGCAATCGTTGTAGGAAGCGTTGGGTACTCAATTGAGATTGAGCTCAGCTTATCATCCTCAGACAAATGGTCAGTCTGAGAGAATCATACAGTCATTGAAGGACTTGTGTGTTGGATCACCTGTGCACTTGGAGTGATATGCTAGCATTGGTTGAGTTCACGTACAACAACAATTATCACTCCAGCACTGGGATGGCACCATACAAGGCTTTGTATTGTAAGAGATGCAGGATAACGTTGTGCTAGGAACATGATGGAGAATCAGTGGTGCGTGGGCCATAATTTTTATAGTAGACCACTGAGAAAGTGAAAGTGATACAGTATCAGATGCGAGCAACTTAGAACAGACAGAAGTCCTATGCAGATAAGACGAGGAGGTCGCTTGAGTTTGAGGCAGGTGATCATGTATTCCTCAAGTCGAGCAAGCTGACTCCTCGATTTATCGGTCTGTATTAGATCACGAGGAGGATTGGACCAGTAGTATACGAGATTGCTTTGCCACCTCACTTGGCAAACCTGCACAATGTCTTCCATGTATCATAATTAAGGAAGTACATTGCAGATCCTACTTATGTACTGGAGGAGGACGATGTTCATGTGCGCGAGGATTTGACCATTGGAGTTGTACCAGTGAGAATCCTGGATTCCAAGGTCAAACAACTTAGAGGGAAGGAGATTCGAACAATGAAAGTCCTTTGGGATGAGGCAACCCAGGAGATGACGTGGGAGATGGAAAACCTCATGAGGAAGTCATATCCACACCTATTTCCTGGTAAGTCCAATTTTCGAGGATGAAATTTCTATAAGGTGGGGGAAATGTATGATCCGCTAAATTTAATTAATTAAATAAATAAATAATTAATAAATGTGGGTATTGGGAGCCTTTATGGCATTAAATGTTTATTATTATGACGTGAAAAAGTACTAACTCAAATGGTATAAAGTACTTGTTTGTGTGAGGGGACTTGGATTCAAGTCCTATGTATGCCATTTATGAGTTATTTAATTGATTATTATTTTAATAATATGTTTGATCATGATGAGTGATAATATAGTCCTAGAATTATAGGAATTATCACAAAGCATGCATTGGTTGAATGGTTGTGCATTGATTCGATATTTGGCATGGTTATGGGTTCGAACCTTGGTAGATCAAAATTAAACTTTCTTTTTGCCAAAAGTTTCTTTGGCATGAATGTGAAAGGGCAGAGGAACCCTAGCTGGCGAAGGAGCAGCCAAGAGGGGCTGAAAAATAACTCATAATGATCCTTGAATGGCAATTACCATCAACATTAAAACTATTTTCGTTTTGGAACATTAACCTAGACATATCAATTTTAAAGCAAGGAATACAGGTTAGGGGTGCTGAACTCATAATGCTTTTGTGCTTAGTTTAATTGTATGTTGTATGAAATGAATGTACTTTAATTATCTTTGCCAAAAAAATCTCGATTTCTAGATTTCTGAAAAATTTCTAGAAATCACCTGGTGGCTCGAATGATCCACCAGGCGACACACCTAGTTCAACCCAAATTTCTGGGTTTTTGGATGAACTACCTGGCGGTGATGAACAACCGCCAAGCGTCGCGGGTAGTTTGGCTCGATTCTTGGGTTTTTTGTGTTTTCAACTGTTTCTGATCGAAGAAGCATGAATTTTATGCTCGGGTTAATGATTAGATGTCGTTGATTGTTGAAATACACGGTGACCAAAGTCATTTGGAGGGGATTGGATGAAAAATGCTCTAGGGTTGGAAATTTGGGGGTTTGAGGGTCTAAAATTAACTTTTGTTTAATTAAATTGCAAATTGTTACTGGATATAGTTTAAGTGAAGCGATTATACACTGTGATCATGGGAATCTTAGAATTACAGGAATAGATCAGACAAAGAAATTGGGAAAATTGGGAGGGTCTTATAGGTGCTTAAAAGTTTTGGGAATTTCCTAGAATGCTATGCACCGTTTGGCGACACTAATTTAGCCACCAGGCGCCAGCGTAGAGAAGGAAATTTTGTGTGGCTGTGAGGAGAAATGATGAGTCTGTAATTCTTGGAAATCAAATTAATGTTGAATGTGGGATTGAGAAATTGACTAAACAGAGGTTTAGGGTGATTATATATATATATATATATATATATATATATATATATATATATATATATATATATATATAACATGTTAGTATAAATAAATGTGAAGGTTAATGGAGAGTGGGAAGCATCATTATCATAAAAACAATACCGTAGGGAGTCTTATTAAACAAAAGTATTGTTGGAATTAAGGGTTACAGTACAATTAGGAACTGTAAGTACTAAATGAATATGCACTAGTGGGATATTCATTATGAGTTTATTATATTATAAGGTTCTTACGTGGGAAAGACTCCTATTAAAAATGGGCAACTTGTATTTTGCAAGACTAAGATAGTAATGTGGTAGTGGTGAATATGGATTGTATGGAGTAATGAAATACTTGACTTAGAGAGTTGATAAATATAAAGATAATGTGTATCTATTGACTAAGTGAAAAATGATGAAACGGTGGTATATGAGTCACACAGCCTAAGAGAATTATCTAATTTAGAGAGTAAGTATGGTTGCAATGATTGGGGAATGTGTGAAATAGGGGTCTGTAATGCCTAAAAAAATAAGTACTGCACAAGTACTGGTGTAACGCCTAGCGATGGTGATTGACCCGTCAGGCGATAACTACATTTTCACGAAGGCCACTAGAACGCGTGGCGCCTGGCAGTGAGGGTCGTCCTGCCATGCGATACTTGCAGGAACAATAATGTGTCCCCCGCCAAGCGGTCTGGATGCGAGTTTTGCCTAGAGGCTCAGGAGCAGCACCAGGCGATGGTACAGATGCAGAGTGGCTTGTGTTTTGATGTGCGTGATCTACAAGGTTTTGATGATACCTCGAAGGTCGGCTTGCTGGTGTTCCTTGAGTTATGGCTCAGAACGTATCCCTTGAGTTGTGGCTCGGGATAGGGGTTAAACACGTGACATTCCTTGAGTTGTGGCTGAGAATGACATCCTTGAGTTGTGGCTCGGGATGGCAGATGAACACGAGGAACCCTTGAGTTGTGGCTCGGGTTGGCGAGTGTTGTTGGTGTGAGTGTGCGAGTTGTGGCTCGTATGACGGGTCGAAATAGATTGCCCTCCTTGGTATGAGACCAACGGGTTTGGTAGTCTTGGGATGTTACAAATGATATTCGTATTGGGAACTCCACCTGGCATTACAGAGTGTGGTCCGTAGCATGGTTTCCCGCACGTGCTCTACCAGTTGTGGTTGGTAGGTGTGGGAGCAAGACATCTTGAGGTATTCATTAGAGGAAGTAGAACATGGGTAACATGGTGGTGGCCATGTGGTGTGGAATCGAAGGATATAAATTCCTTTGGTGTACTTGTATGGTTTATATGATGTGTGTGTGTGTGTGTGTGTATATATATATATATATATATATATATATATATATATATATATATATATATATATATATGTTTATGAAATTGTAAGCTCACCTTATCTGCTTGTGGTTGGCAATGATCGTGTACTCGGTACACAAGAGCAGATGTTGTTGCAGGTAGTTCTGGTGAGGCTTAGCAACAGAGCGGGGAAACTCATTGGAAACAGTTTGATTTGAGTTTTTATCGTTTAGGTTTTGAATAAATTTGTAAACAATTATGTGACCGGCTTTTATATTTTATTCGAGTTTATAATTATGGATTTTAGAGTAATGTCTAATGTAATAAATGTTTTAAATTTCCCCGTATTATGGAAATTGAGATACAATAAATGATGTTATTTTAAGATCTCTATTTTTTATTTTATTAAAAACTCATAATATCCGACCAAGATGTTACACGTCGCCTAGCGGGCCTGCATAGCCGCCAGGCGGTTTCTGGGCAGAAACCTAAAATTCACGAAAACAACGTAAAAGTGAAGATGATTCAAGCATTCCAACCACATTATCAGGCGAAACAGATTAGTTAAACATAAAAAATGTATGGATAGCTCCCCTTACCCGGTTTCCTTGCTCCAAACGCAATCCTAAAGGATTCTTCCTTGTTCCCAAAGGCTTCACTCCTTGCATCCACTATAACTCTCTCTCCTTGGATCACAATTTCTTAGTTCTCCCTAAATCTCCTTGTTGCCACACTCTATGACTCTCTGCTTTCTCACTCACTCTCTTCCCCCTCATAATTTTGAGCCCAAAAATAAATAAAAAATTAATAAAATGAAATTAAGGAAAAATAAATGGTTAGTGGCCATTAACTGGTTCTTTTACATAGTTGCCACCCCTCTATTTTCCTAAAGAATTTATAAAGTTTCTAGGATTTTTCCACCACCTAGCAAAAATATTAAAACACAAAAAGAATATACTCATGTTATCCAAGGTTCGAACTCACATCCTCCCAATTACCAAGCATAAGTACAACCATCACACCAACTCATGTTTCACACCAATTTACGCACACATATAATATTAAATCATGCTTTTGCATTCACAATATACATGTAAAATAAAACACAATTAATATATCACACAATTGGCATACACAAGATTCAAACGCAAGTCCTCTCAACACAACCAAGTACTCTCAACCACTTCAACTAGTACTACTCCTTGTTTAAGACTTGTCAAGAATTTCTCTTGGGGTACTTCCAACCCACCAATTTCTTTGTAATTTATTAATTATTATTTATATAAATTTCTCGGGTCTTACAGATACCTTCTTGCTAATTGTATCATTGTTTTATCAATCTAGCTTTGTTTCTTACCATTTTAACTTCTTCATCAAGCTTATTTGTGAAGATCCATCTTGTTCCTATCATGCTTTGATCAGATGGAGAAGGTACCAAGGTTAAAACATCATTTATGGTTAACTAGTTCAGTTCTTCCTCCATCGCTTGAATCTAATTTTCATCTACTCGAGCTTCTTCTATGTTTTAGGAATCAATCTAAGACACCAAAGCCACGGTACCTCTGTCTCTCAATGAGGAATTGGTTTTGATGCTATTGTTTCTCATATAAGATTTGATTTGAGAATAAGAGGAAGCATATCTCCACTCCCTTTAAGAGGTCTAACCAAAGTGGGTAGATGTAGATGGACCTTCTTCTAACACATTCGAATCATCTAATACTTTGGTGTTATCCTATTCTCATGTTGCACCTATAAACGATTCTTCACCCACTTTTTATTTGTCTAACTTGCAAATTTGTAAATTTGCAAAGTCATGTTCAAGATATGATAGCCTCCTACCAATATGTGAAAAATCGCAAATTTGTTATTTATTATTTCTTCAACCACCAAAGTGTGAGAGTTGTAAACTCTGCAAGCCTTTGATATTTCTAAATAACTAAGAAATATACCTTTATCAACCTTGAAGTCAAAACTTTCATATTGATACTTGGTGTTAAGAATAAAACAAGACCAACTAAATGCATGAAAGTAATCAATGTTGGGTTTTCTATTTTTCTATAGTTCTTAGGGAGTTTTTCTAAGCATGGGTTTTTAATGAGTATTTTGTTTTGTACATAACAAGCAGTGTCAACCTCAGCTAAAAATGCCTTGGTAAGGAGTTTTCAAAAAACCTAGTTATCTCCATCTTAGAGAGTTTTGTTTTCTCATTTCACAACTCCATTTTGTCGAAGTGTTCTCGGTGATGAGAAATTGTGGTGTATGCAATCAGCTTCACAAAGCAACAAAAACATTATCGATTTTCAAACTCAAATCCATGGTCACTTAGGACTCTTGAGATATAAAAACCTTGCTCCATATTTATTCCTTTGTAGAATACCTCAAATACATGGAATGACTCACTCTTGCAGGGGCAAAAATAATACCCATGTATTTTGGAATAGTCATTAACAATGATTCGACCATATTCCTTTCCTCCCAAACTTAGAGTTCTTATAGGACTAAATAAAAATAAATACAAAAGTTCTAATGCAGTGGAAACATTGATTTTGGATTTGAAAGAACTTTTTTAATTTCTTCCTCTTTTGACATCCTTCACAAAGATGTGTTTTGCATGAAAGATTGGGGAATCCTCTAATAAGGCTTTTCTTTAAAAGCTTTGAAATACATTATAAATTTAAATGCCCCAACTTTTTATACCATAATAATCGTTTATCTTCTTCGGAAAGTAAGCAAGTGATCTTTTTCTTATTGAGATTACAAATCAATCTAAAGATTGTTCATTTGTCTGGTAGTAAAGATGGTTTGACCATAAGAAGATGAGATTGTATATGTATCCTTGTTAAAGGAGACCATATAATCATGGCCGCACAATTGACTTATGCTTAGTTGATAACATCTGAGTCCTTCAACATACAATTATTTTCAATCAAAACAAAGGTAGAAATACTTACAATACCAACTTCAAAGATCTTACCCCCGTCGATGCCTTCAAAGCCAAGCTTTCCTCCATCATGTCTTTTGAGGTTAAGGAATATAGACTTTGCACTCATATGTGTTGTGAGCATCCTGATAAGGTAGTTGTTGATGCGATCAAATTAAGACTACTTTACTATAACAACATCAATATTGCTAAGATGATAGCCAAAATATTAGTAAGGATTTAGCAACCTAAAGTCGTCTCCCAACAACCTCGGAATTGACTTTTAACAATTTAATTCTTATAAAACCTATACTAAAAGGGTTATGTAATTAAAATGCAAATGATATGTAAATTGGAATGAACCTAATTAGATGAAATTGGAAGGATTGCTTTGCACTAAAAATAAATGAATAATGTAAAAGACTTAAATAAATGTGATTAAATTAAGTTTGATTTCCCGCCTTTTCAAATTAGGATTCTTCATTGGTTTTCCAAAATATTGTTACTCAATTAACTTAAAATTAACTCAAATTAATTAAAGTCGTCACTCAATTAGTTTGTTTAGTTGAACCTTATTCATTCCACCGCATATGATTAAGATTTAATGATTAAGATTTAATTTGTACTTTATTCATTCCACCGTATATGATTAAAGTACTAGTCTTTCTATCTATATATATTTTTATTAAGTAAACAATTGTTAAATATTGAATTAACTAGGGTATCACTAATCAATTCATTTTAGTTTTCTCACTTATTTTATCAAATGTAAATGAAAAGAACTAGTAACACTTATTTTTCTCCACCGTATACAATCTAAGTGTTCTAATTATCCTTTATATGTTCCACCATATACATATAAGGAATTGTTGTTTAACTCACATCAAAGATTACTAATTAAAAATTAATACAAGTTCTTATTCATTACTATGTATAAATTGACCTTTCTATCGGAGTCGAAGGCAATCTTAAAAGCAACAAATAAAATTCAAGATGAAAAATAATACACTTTGATAAATAAATAAAATGAACAATGCATTACTTACTTGAAACCTGAATTGTGACTTAAGTTATATCCAAAAGCTTTATAGTGATTTCTTCCTTAAATAAGCTTTATCCAAAAGCTTTTAGCCCGTTTAGAAGAACCTACATTATCTCAAATATGTAGACTTATCAAAATGGGTTAAAATCAGTGAGCAAACCCTGCCCACCACGGGTTCGATTCGAGTTGGTTAAAAGAAATTTGTTATATTTGGTACGAGACAAAAATATACTCGACCCACTAAGAACCCGGCTCACCCGAGTTGAAACCATGGTGAGCTAGTTTGGCTCACCAACCCGGATATAAAAAAAAAACACCTCACTAATTTGATGTTTCTTCTTAAAACTACCTACCTTTTTACTTCTTGCACCTCATTCTTAAAAAACCTTTACTCTTAAAAAACCCTAACTTTTTACTTCCTGCACCTCATTATTTCTTTTGGAATAAAATGGTGTGTGCACTCCTCTAAATTCTTCGGAAAGATAGGAAACCTAACTTTTCATATTGACATGCTACATCAAAATCTATAGTATTTTTGGTACGCAATGGTATTTCATGTTTTTTCAAAGTTAATGTAGGAGAGAGTATAATAGTCTAAACTTTTATAGCTCTATCGAAATGCTTTACCAATTAATGTTGTAAAGATAAAAGAAAAGCAATTGTAATTTCTTTTAACTAAGTAGCCAACCCATTTATCCCATCAACCCGTGATTGGCCAAACCGATTTCAATTTTTTTAAGATCACTAATAACTGAGTTGGGTTGGGTTGACTCACTAAGGGCCCAATCTGTGGTGGGCCGGGCCAGATGGCTCGTTTTGACAGCTCTACAAACATGTCATCCACAATTTCACCTTCCTTCATGGTGAAATATTTGTATTGGTGGCTCAAATCTCCTTATCGATCTTTAATCTCCAAATATAGTCATATATTTGTCTTTAGATAAACCATATATGAGATGCCTTGCTTTTTTGTTCAATTGCATCTGTTGAATTCTTTTTCTCATCCTTACTTTAGGGATGAAATCTCATGATGGCTCCCTCCTCAAGATAGGATGCTCCAAAGCTAGAGATGAAGTCCATGGTGAAAAGTGGCTCGTGGAAGACTTTAATGGAGGCAAAGGATTCTCTCAATTTTGATGGTTTGGTGTGTAGAATGGTGTGTTTGGTGCTCTCAAGTGAATTATAAGTAGTAAAAAAAGTAATTAGCCAATAAGGGAGTTTGAATCGGCCCTTTTCTAAAACTTCAATTCTTTTTCAACTTGTAAAAACCCTTTTTGATTAAATTAGAAAAACCAAGAACTTAGTGTAACACCCCGACTACTATATTAAATAATTATTATTTGACAAAAAGATGGAATTACTTTTTTTTTACAATAAGATTTTCCTTAAGAGGATACCAACAATAATATAGCTTCATATTCATATATATATATATATATATATATATATGCTCTCTTTTTTTCTTTCAAAATCATCATTACTTATATTAATGAAGAGATAATGTTTATCTCTTTATCTTATCTTCTTCTTCTTTTTTCTTTTCTTTTTCTTTTCTATTTTTTTTTTATCTCTTTTAGAAGATTCTTAATTTTTTTATACACATACCTATTTTATAATATTTTAATTAATATATTTTTACCTAATATTTATATATATAATTTATATACACATTTTATTAGTTTTCTTCTTATTGTTATTTTTAATAAATAAAAATTACATCATGATAAAATATATTTTTAATGTTTAAACTACATTTAGATAAAATATGAAACATTAGTAAAAACATAAGATTTTCTAATTGTTTTATTTAAAATAAATAATATAGTTTATTAAAGTAGGGATGTTACACTCAATATACAATTACTTCTTGAACATGCATTTTCAATCGATTGAAAATAGAGTTAATAGATTTTTTTCATTAAACAGATAGTCAACAAAATAGATCAATATTTTTCAACAAACTAAAACACAAAAAAACAATTGAAATGCTGGGAAATTATACAAAAAAATGAAATTGGTGATAAACTCATAAAAACTTTTCACAAGTCAAGGTTGATTCCAATTAGTAATACAAACTGAGTTACATCTTTAGATTATATCAAATCACAAGAATATCATACAAAGATTGCTAAAAACATATTTCTTGAAACTTTTTATCAAACAACAAATAAAGAGAGAAGATCAAACACGTGCACACATAATTTTATACCGAAAACTAAGCTACATCCAGTTAGTCAAGGCAACATTAGCTTGACTTTGCACTATTTGAAAAGATTTACAAAATCCACAAAGATTACGCTTTCGAAAATACACAACTACACCAAGACTCTTGAATCCAACAAGAATATCAACAAAACACAACAAAATTCCCACTTACAAAGTTGGAATCCCACTAGGCAACATCTCGAAACTGAAGAAAGATCAAACCTTGTTGATGGCTCTCCCTAGCCAATTAAACCTCTTTCTCCAAATCTCTTACACCAAACAAAGGGCTCCAAGAATTCAAAGATTACCACATGAACAACTACAAATTTGTATAGATTAGAGAAAGAGAATTTTCCAAAGCATTCACACTGATTGCACGCTCAAAGTTATAATTGTTAATGACCTCTCTAGAAAACCAGACTTTATAGTTTGTCTGTTAGCATATTCAACAGGTTGATTTATCTATTCAATCAATTGATTTCACTTGACTTAAGTGAAGTAAGCAAATTGTATGATAATTTAGCTGATTGAAAATGTTAATAATAGAACTATAGCAACTAGCCAATTAACCTATAAAAAACCCACTAAACATAATAAAAGGTTGCAACTAGGCACAAGACACCTAATTTCTGTCAACTAGTTTTCATGTTAATCTCCACTCTTTAAGCTTGAAAATCTTCATGTAGTAGCCATATTAAGCATACATCAAGCTTGATCAACACACCATTTCTTCAAATCTTCATTACTTTATCAAATCTTCGTCAATCTTCATATCCTCATCAAGTCACTATACAACATCTTCATCAAATCTCTATGCACGAAAGTCATTTATGCGAAGATTCCCCCTGATTTGATGAAGCCAATATCCATTGAATTGAGGAAGCAACATCCATTTTTGTTGAAAACATCTTCCATTGTTCATTAAGCTTGTGAATCTGGAATATAATCCAAAAAACAATCGTGCACACAAGATGACAAACACACATAAATGCATATACTCCCTTTATCACTAGTATGGTTTGTCATATCCGAATTTGTTTCATTTATTTTCTCCCTCAATACCTGTATTTATCTTTTGTTAACTTTTCAATTCCTTACATGTCAAAAATTTTCTCCCCCGTTGGATTCATCAAATAGTAATAAAGCAGACAAGAAGAATAATAATAGCTAAATTTCATTAATGAAAATCACGATACAGGAAACCAAAACATCATCAAAGAAAAAAATTATATAATTAGAGCTGGCAAAACGGGTAACCTACCCCAACTCGGCTTGACCCACCACGGGTTGGCCACTTAGTGAGCCAACTCAATCCGACTCACTTATTAGCGAACCAAAAAATTTTAAACCAGGTCCGGCCTACCATGGGTTGGTTGGTTAAACAGATTTGCTAACTGGCTCACTTAATTAAAAAAAAATACAATTTTTTTCTTCAATCACAAAACAACTAAATTATAATTCTAATTAAAATCTAAATAAACTTCAATACAATTCAAACAAATGTTAAACTCCAAATACAAACCAAAATCATAAAAATACAAATTACCAATGTATTGGCTAAAAAAACAACCTAACCCGACCCAAATTCAAAGCCCAATATAATAAAAAACACTTGAGTGACCCTTTATTTGCGGATTGCTGAGCTAACCCGGCTTACCACAAGTTCAACCCGGGTGGGTCGGGTCAAAAATTAACTCGTACTAAAATTTGTAAGAAAAATTCAACCCAATTCGGCTCAAACCCATGGTGGACCGCGTTGGCTCGTAGGTTTCAACCCATTTTGATAACTCTACCTCAAACCAGACTTCAATTCATCCTTGGTGCTCATTGTTCGAAGAGTTTGGGGTAGGAAGAGTGGAGTGTTCCTCTTGTAACGTCCCATTTAAATAATAACATAATTAAATGAAACATTGCACATAATAATATAACGAGCAAGTTGTGGAGTATAATGTCACTCCTTATAGATATCCAAGGTACTTAGAATAAAATACTAAGGCACACCACAATGTCAATAACAAGACAAAATAGTAGATCGACAGTATACAAAATAAATGCTCAAGAGCAAGATAATACAAGGGTTACCGCCCTAAAAGAAAACTCGAAGATAAGCAAGATCCGACCCAAGATGAACTAAGCAACAAAATCTCCATCACCCTGATGACCACGAGTAGTTCTCGTATATGCTCACATCAATAAATTGATGATCATCGCAAAAGGAGAAAAACACACATAGAACATACAAACAAGCAAAAAGGGTAAGCTAGAGTAAAAAGGTTTTTATCATGCAATACAATTCAAAAGTCAAGCGTACATAAAATCCACCAAGCATATAACGACTGACAAGCAATACACTACGACTCAGAGACACCATTATCCGGATACATATAATCAGTCGGATTCACCGGAAGCTTGCACTTGTGGTATCTGTAAAGCTAATTGCCAATGGGTTTCACCCCACCACTCACAAGGTTAGCCTTCAAACATTTAAGGCCATTATCCCGCCAAAGACTAGGGCCTCCTACTACTCTCACCATTTGAGTCAGTACGCTCTATGTGAGACTATTTGTCTCTTTAGAGTGTCACGATGTAATCCTTACTTGAATTCTTACTAAATTATATAATGAGGCACCACCACGAATCTTCGTGGAATTACGTCCTAATCATGAGGCAACACCATGAGCTCCCACTAACAGGGGTCATGGAATTACGTCCTGACCATGAGGCACCACCACACAACCATCGTGGAATTACGTCCTGACCAATGAGGCACCACCATGAGATCTCACCTAGAGATTCATGGAATTACGTCCTAAACCACACCAAAATTATGTCTCACCAACTAAGCATAAAGTTATCAAGCATACTAATTCCATGCCAACATTTATAACCAACCATCCAATCATGTTCGCTCCAAAGATCACACCAAACTCATCAATTTCAACCTATACAGTCAGATATTCCATGCATATTCACATACTTCATACTTTAAATAGGGTATTCCAACCAATCATACAACAACCAACCAAAAACATGGAAAAGAACATAAATCCCTACACTAGTCTCGCTCAAGCTAAGGACCCTCACTCAAGCAAAAGAGGTCTTTCGCTCAAGCTACATGTCCTCACTGAGGCGAGACTGCCAACAAAGAGGACTGTAGTGTTCGCGAGCTCTCACTTGGGCGAGACCTCCTCACATGGGTGAGACTGCTCTTCGCTCAAAGGTAAGGTCTCTCGCCTGAGCTACAACCAAGCGAAACACAAACAGGCTCTCACAAGTTCTCGCTTAGGCGAGCCCCTCTCGCCTAAGTGAGATGACATCTCGCTCAAAATGAAAGCTCTCCGCTTGAGCGAGAGCTTGAGTAGGAACTTGGGCCACCTTTCTATTTTGTTGACTACTATCTTAGCAATACTGAAGTTGCTATAGTTTAGTAGTATTAATTTGAACGCGTCAACAACAACATTATCAAATTTGGCGCCAAATTTGATATCGCTGTCGTGAGGCGATCAAATTACCACTACTTAACTTTAGCAACTTTAGTATTGTCAAGTTTGTAGTGAACAAACTAGTTAGGGTTAAGATAATCCTGAGTCGTCTCACAACGAATACGGAATTGATCTCAAATATTTGATTCTTATAAAAACTGCAATTAAAATTGGTAATTATAAAAATATGGGGTTTTGATAAGTAAAGAATAAATGACACGCAAGTAAAAGATTGTAACTGTAATAGTAAATAGGCCAATTCCACTGCTCTTTCAAAATAGGATTCATCATTGATTTTCTAAAGATTATTGTTATTGATTTCTTGTTTAAGATTTCAAATTAATCAATGTAACTTCTTAATTAATTTGTTGAAGTCCTCACTTTTAACCAAAGTAACTTCTCAATTAAAAGCAAGAACTTTGTAGATTAGTCCTAGTAAATTTAACCAAAGTAACTTCTCAATTAAACATTAATAGTCTTAATCATGGCTATTCTTTTAGACCTTATATCTAGTAAAAAGTTAATTAATCAAAGTAACTTCTTTATTAATTCTAATCTAAGTTTCTACCTCTAATCAAAGTAACTTCTCAATTATTAGCAAAAACTCATGCAATCAAAGATTAATCTCAAACCCCTATTTTCTTTATTCTCAACATGGTATCTAGAGCTTAAGGTATTTTTTTTTCGTCGTCGCTGCCTCCGCCTCTGTCGCCAACGGATCGCCATCGAACGCCGTCGCCGCCAACGGACTGTCGTCGCCGCTACCAGACTATCGTCGCTGCTACCGGACTGCCGTTGCCGCTACTAGAGCCGCCGTCGCCGCTGGAGTGCCAGTTCCGGCCGACAACCTTATTCCATTTTATTCCCTCATGACCCTCTTCATCCCTTACCTCTAAGAGTTTTCGGGTCTACATGTTTTGTTCATAATTTCAATCATGGTCTAGACAAGCTTTCTCCTAGATCACATAAGTGTGTTTTCTTAGGGTTTACAAGATCATAAAAAGGATACAAATGTTTTTCTCCTTTTCTTAACCATTATTTTGTGTCTACAAATGTCACCTTTGATGAGTTCTCCCTTTATTTTAAGATTCAATCGTCACCTTTGACTCCATCCAATCCTGACAACTCTCATAGTACCTCTAATGTTCCTATTGTTTGTGACCCTCTTACTGTGTCTTCTCCACCATCGGTTCCTACTCCACATTCAACTTCTCCTCCACCACCTGTTCAAGTTTATAGTCGCCGAAATTGATCCCAACCACCACCATGTGACTCCACTCAAGTGCCAACTACTATGTCTCCTATGGCTATGATACCTGAGTCTGACCTTCCCATTGCCCCCCAAAAAGGTATGCGTTCTACCCGTAATCCCTCTTGCTTTGAGTTATCATCACTTGTCATTATCTTTTTATACATGTCTTTCCTCTCTTTCTTCTGTGACCATTCCAAAAATTGTCCGTGAAGCTTTAGCCCATCTTGGTTGGCGTTAGGCCATGACAAATGAACTAAGTGCTCTTCATAATAGTGGAACTTGGGAATTGGTCCCGTTACCGTCTAGAAAATCTGTTGTTGGTTGTAGGTGGGTGTTTGCTATCAAAGTTGGACCTAATGGTACTATTGATCGCCTCAAAGCTTGTCTTGTGGCCAAAGGTTATACTTAAATTTTTTGGTTGGATTATGGCGATACTTTTTCCCCCGTGGCAAAGATGACTTCTGTTTGTTTATTTATCGCCATGGTTGCTCTTCAACAATGGTCTCTTTATCAACTGGATGTTAAAAATGCTTTTCTCAATGGTGATTTGCAAGAAGAAATCTATATGGAGCAACCTCTTGGGTTTGTTGCTCATGGGGAGTCTTCTGGGATGGTATGTCGTCTTCGCAAATCCCTATATGGCCTAAAACAATCTCCTAGGGCCTGGTTTGGAAATTTTAGCAATGTTGTTCAACAATTTGGTATGACTCGGTGTGAAGCAGATCATTCTGTCTTTTATTAACACTCAAGTGTTGGATGTGTTTACTTGATAGTATATGTTGATGACATCGTTCTTATAGGGAGTAACAACCATGACATCTCTTAGTTGAAACAACATCTCTGTCACCATTTTCAGAACAAAGATCTTGGCAAACTCAAATATTTCTTGGGTATTGAGGTGACACAGTACAATGATGGTATTGTTATATCTCAAAGAAAGTATGCCATGGATATTCTGGAGGAAACTGGGTTGGTGAGTTCAAAGTCTGTTGATACACCCATGGATCCCAATACTAAACTTCTACCAAATTAGGGGGAGCCTATCTGATCCTGAGTAGTATAGAAGATTGGTTGGAAAATTAAATTATCTTATCGTTACTCGTCCTGACATTTCCTTTGCAATCAGTGTGGTAAGCCAATTTCTTAATTCTTCATGTGAAGATCATTGGAATACAGTCATTCGTATCTTGAAGTATATTAAAAGATCCCCTATAAAAGGATTGTTATATGGTTCTAATAACCATAAATAGTTCTTTGCTATTTTGATGTTGATTGAGCAGGATCTCCTTCTGATAGAAGATCTACATTTGGGTATTGTGTCTCCATTGGTGGTAACTTGATCTCGTGGAAAAGTAAGAAGCATACACTTTAAACAACTCTCAAAAGTCAAATCTCATATTAGTCAGTTAATGAAAGCGTACCTTTAATTGTTGGGGTTCACGTGTATTTATAGAGTCATTAATTGTGTATGCCCCTTTTTTTGGGTTGGGCCCCCCTTAGCCATTTTGGGCCAAAATTCAGATTCTCGATGGGCCTGGGCTGAGCCCAAGTTTTGAGTATCTATGAGGGGTCTAAGTTTGGAGTTAATAGTTCTTTATTATGTAACATTCTGACCGAATATTACAGATTTTTAATAAAATAGAGAATAAAGTTTAAACACGCTGCAATTAATAATACCTCATTTCCCAGAGCACGGGAAATTTAAGACTTTTATTATTGTTCAATAATAAAGCAAAACCATAAATTGTAATATTTGGAAATAATATAAGAGCATCCCTCAAATGTTTACAATTTATTTCCAAAACCAATAATAATAAAGCATAAAGAAAACCTGAGTTATCCCCTCTCCGTAGCTAAGCTCCACCAGAAGCACTTGCATCCACATCATCTGCTCACGTGTACCGCATACACGATCATCGCCAAACACAAGCAGATAGGGTGAGCTAATATAATCAATATATATATATATATATATATATATATATCAATCATTTAAATATAACAAAACACATCAAAAGAAACTCTTCTTTCATTCCACATGGTTACAACCATGCTGATATCAATTCGCATCAAGGAGCATCATCCTTTCCTTCCACATGGCCACAACCATATGATGTCAATTCGCATCGAAGGAAACTCATTCATGTCCTTCCACATGGCCACAATCATGTTAGCAGTGTTCTACATCTTCTAGTGAGTACCTCAAGGCGTCTTGTTGCCACATCTATCGGCCACAACTGATAGAGCATGTGCGGGAAACCATGTTATGGATCACACACCGTAACGCTAGATGGAGTTTCCAAATATGAACGTAGTCCGTAACATCCCAAGACTACCAAACTCGTCAGTTATTGGCTGAGGAGGGCAATCTATATGGACCTATCCGTACTGGCCACAACTAGCACACTCACACCAGCAACACTCTCCAATCCAAGCCACAACTCAAGAGTTCCTCGTGTTCATCCGCTATCCCGAGCCACAACTCAAGGAACGTTATTCCGGGCCACAACTCGGAGAATGCCACGTGCTTAACCCCTATCCCGAGCCACAACTCAAGGGATATGTTCTTAGCCACAACTCAAGGAACACCAGCAAGCCCACCTATGAGATACCTTAGAAGCCTTGTAGACCACGCATCATAAATAGTACATAAACCAATCTGATACAGTATTATCGCTTGCCTTGAAGACACAAACAACTTCACTCTTCTCAGCCTAGACTAAAAGAATTCGCTCAAGCACCCATGCCTATCTCGCTTAAGCAGACACTCTCGCTTGCGCGAGCACCTTGCATCAACAACCCACAAACTCTTGCTTGAGCAAGCTCCCTCTCGCTTGGGCGAGACCATCCTTCGCCTTGAACCAATGCACCTCGCCTAGGTGGCGAGCTAAACATAACACCCAACGCACCACGATTCCTCGCTTAGGCGAGGAAGGCTCGCCTAAGCGAGAAGCTTCGTCGCTCAAAACAAAACTCCCCCGCCTGAGCGGGAGACTCAAACAAAAACACAAAATCCTCACGATTTCTCGCTTAGGTGAGACACACTCGCCTAAGTGAGATGGTCTGTCGCCCAAAACCAACACTTCCCACCCGAGCGAGATGCTCGAACAAACACAGATGCAACTCTCTATAAATCTCACCTAGGCAAGCCTGGCTCGCTTGAGCGAGAGTTGTAGACTTCTGCACTGTGACGCAAAACGACACCATTAACAACATATATAGTGCAGAAACTCATCATACTTATACAATTGAGTAAGGGTTTTAATAAAACAGTCCAAAACAATCTCCCAGGGTCTGCCTTTTGCCTATAACCAAAAAAAATTTCAATTTCTCAACCTAACATGGTTTGAACCCGTGATGAACCAGGTTGGCTCACACGTGCTAACTCGTGTTGACATGTCTACATTTTAGTAAGAGAGATTATGCCTAAATCAACATTAAAAATGAGTTTCAAAGGTGACATTTGTACTCCTCACTTATAAATTATGATTTGTTAGTCATGTTTTTATTTAATTTATAAGATCTCTATAACATTCTAATTTACTTAGAAAAAAATTTAATTAATGTGCTAATTTTTTTTAGTAATCAATATGATACTATCCACATATCTTAATTAAAAAATAATAGTAAAATAGTTAAGTTGTATATTTAATTATTTTTGTTTAATTTGTTGTCATTGCAATACAAAATAATCTAGGGTGTGCCACCATATTAATAGTTAGACATTAGAAAAACAATTATTGCTTGTAAAATTTTGGTTAAATTACTCTTTTGGTCCTTGTATTTGTCAAATAATGTCAATCTGGTCCTCAAGTTTTTTTCTGTCTCAATTTGGTCATTGTTTTTTTTTAAATGATTCAATTTTGTCCTTATCGTTAGTTTGACCAAACGATGTTAAAGTCAACATCACGTGTCAATTTTTTGTTTTTTTTTTAATTTTTAATTTTTTTACATGTGTCACTTCATAATTATGCCACGTGTCAAAATGATTCAAATTGGTCCCTATATTTATTTTTAGTTTCAATTTAATCCCATTTTTTTTGTAAAAATTGAGTAATATTGTTCATCTTTAAATTGAGATTCAATTTACTTTTTGTATAAATCTTATGGTGATATTATTACTAAAATTAACATTCACTAGTGCAAAAAATACATTTTATAGCTTAATTTTTATACCTGTTCTAATTCATCAGATATAAAAAAGAGGTGGTAGTAATTTTGTAAACAATGTTGATAACTTTTAAACCGGTTTTAACTCTAGTCGGTATAAAACTCTTAAAAAGAAACATTTAATAACTATTATATTTTAAATTGTTATAGAAATAAAATGTTATCGCAATTTTGTAATAATAAAAGAGTTATTCCACACCGTATTGTCCCTGTAACGATATAGAAGTGAAATGTTACTCTTCGGTCTTTCCCGCTTCTCGCATTCCCTGCTTCAGAGCCATTCTTCCTAACAAAGTCAGGTCTTCCCGACAAAGTCAGGTCTTCCCATGCTCTTGCGCTTTTCCTTCTTCCTCTCGCGTGCTCTCACTGACATTCCTGTCGCCATTGGTGGTGCTTGTGATGCATTCCTCCCTTCTTCCTCTCGTGCGTTATTGTTGACTGTTCCTGTCGTCATTGGTGGTGCTCATGACACATTCCCTTCTTCCTCTCGTGCTCTCGAATTTTGCTATGGTGGTGGTCTCTCATTGTTGGTAAAAGTTTATCCTCGTTTAAGGTTTTGGAGACGCAAAACTCTCCTTTGATGACCAATACTCGTCTCTTTGACCACCGTCGCCATTGTTCCATGAAAACCCTCTCCTTGAAACGTTAAATCTCTTAGCCTAGAAGAACACGACCAATATGTGACTTATTATTGACTAGTATTGGAAGTTCGAAGGGTGAATTTGTGTTGAATAGGGTTGGGGATTTTTTATGGACAAAAAAATTAGAAGCTCTTAAAAAAGAGTAGCAGAAGAAAGGCATGGCTCCGATGAAGGTTCAACCGGTTGAAATCGACATCGATTCTGAAGGTGAAGGACGCAATGGTGGTTGGGAACGAGTCACTGTTGAAATCGTGGCTGAAATGGTTGTCCATGACATCTCGAGTTTATCCAATGAAGGCAGTCTATGGAGCTGCTAATTTTTTTTTATTCAATAATGCTACCGAAGCCACTGTGAGTGCTTTAGTTAAAATTTGGCAAATGAATTATGCATTTATAGGTTGTGCTTTACTAATTCTTGTGTTGTTTTAGAAGTTGAAGGTTGATGACATTTTCAAATACTTATGTCCCCTTTTTCATCTACTATTTATCGCATTGCAAGAGCTTAACCATGAAATAAATATTGAGATGTTATTAATGTGTGGCAGTTTTTTATATTATTTTTTGTATTGGAATGAATATTTTGTGCTAGCCTTTACATTCCAATTTCTATCACTAAAGGTTTTAAACTAACACTCAGTGACCTTGTTGCAGAGATTTACAAATCAGTGCCTTCCAATGTATGATTTGAGTTGGAAAAAACATGTTGCTTCTTGAAAAAAGTACTTATGAGTGGTGAGACAAGTGTTACTTGCTTTCATTTTTGTGCTAATTAGGAGAATAATCTTACATGAATGAATTGTTTTCATTCCTCTATGTCTATGATTTTCATCAACAAGGTAAGGCTTGTGCATGCTATATATTTTGTGACTATTTTATCTTTTGAAAGGGGTTTTCACCACCTAAATTGAGCTTTTTTCTTTTGTTGATTCCTTTTTTACAATTATTATGCAAGTAACTCTAAAGTTTCTTCCAGGCAATTGATTAAAACACGTGCAAGATTTTATACAAGATGTTGAACAAAGGTGTCTTTGATGTTATCATTGGATGCATTTCAACTGGTAAGGAAGTACGTGATGTACCTAGAGCTTTTATTTCCCTTTTTTTTCTCTCAATCTTATGATTTAGGTTCTATGATGGTAACATGGTTTGGATAATTGATTATGTGATCTTAAGGCAACATATTCAAGTGTATAGGCAAGCATAACTTTATTTCTCTCTTTTAAAGAGAAAACTAAAATTTGTATTAAAGTGTACTTGTATTGTTTTGTCTATTCTTTTTGTTTACCTATATGATATATTGGTGAAGAATTATAGAAATCTCTAGGCTAGGGATTATTGATACTTTCTGGATGGATGTTTTCTTAATTTATTCGTTAGATACTCACAAAAAAATGCAGCTTGTAATATATTACTGCTAAATTGCCTTGAAACAATTTCTTGATTCAAATTTATTTGATTTTATGAACTAAGTTCTATGATCTTATGATATCAAGAACAAAGCTAGATTTATCCAAGCAGACTTCCCGTTTAAAAATGGATACTGCAAGCATAATAAGACAATGGTAGAAATATGGGCAAAGAAAGAAAAGGGAAATCTTATAAGGTTCGCATTTGTTCTTACTTCTTTCTCATCTACTAAAATGCTTGTAAAAATCAAAGTATTCCCTCTGGTATGAGTATAAGCAAATCTTAACTAATTTTACTATATTTAACAAAATTATATCTAAAAGGCCCTTTATTTAATTGAAATTTTTACTTCTAATGACTCTCTTGACTACATGGAATATAGTGTATATATGATCTGTTGATTTCAATTATCTATTATTTTATCATTGACTATATGGAATATCAATGTATAAATGTCTACTGTTGATAAGAAATTTTAAAAAAAGAAGAATGAATGAAAAGTGTGATTAATAGTTTACTTATGCTTTTTTAGTAGTATTGAAGGTATAACTACTTGTAGTTACCTCAACATTACAAAAAAATTTGTTATCAAACGTATTTCAATTTCTTGTTACTGCATATATCATCTGATTCTGCTAATGCAGACTAGAATTTAGGTTAGAAAAATAAATACAAACACACTTTATTTAAAATCTCTGATTTTGTTATTTTTTGAAGGAAAATATGGTTGGGCTGCCCCTTATCTTAAAGATGCAGCTTTATCTTTGGACAAGTTGCGGGAAAGCTATGTTGAGGTGTGTCTAATCACTACAGTATTCCTCTGAAGCTAGAATGGCTTTTGTACTTAGAACCCTTTAATGAATGTCCTAAACATTATGATAATGGGATGCTATAGTATACTGTTTCTAATTTGGTTACTTGTCTAGAAGAGGACATTTTTTAAAACACACTTTTGAGTGCATTTTATTAGGGGTTGAGATTAATTACAAATTTGTTTGTTCCTTTCATTTGTTTGTTCCATTTATTCTAGTTTTTATCTAATAAATTTGAACCAATAATATAATTTTTATCTATTAGAAATGTGATTAGTATTATATTTCATATAAACTTTAGATTGTATTTTATGTGAATATTAGATTGAATGAAATTTGTTGTCTGAATGTTTTGAATAATTATTTACAGGTTTTGTATGTGGTAGGAAGCATAAACAAAATTCTCATAAAAAAAATAAAAAATCATTTCTTATATCGGTTAAAGTCATAAGGGGTATAAAAGGTAAGACTTTTTATGTCGGTTATAGAACAAATATAGAAAGTTCAAAATTTCTATATCACCTATATCTATACCGATTCCACAACCGGTATTAAACGCTTTTTTTAACCGGTATAAAAAGATTTTTTTGAATTAGTGATTTTTATTAAATATATCTAGAAATATTTTTAAATTAACTTTAAATTCTATACAAAACTTTAAACTTTGGTTTGTTTTGAACTTGAAATTTAATTTCTAAACTTATTTATGACAAATTATTTGAATTTTAATCTTCGCTAAGTTCATATAATATGGTACACTTGATGCCTTTATATATAATGACAAAATGATTAATTATTGAAATTAAGTTTGGGGTTTAACTTTGTTTAATAATAAAACTAAAAACAAAATGTTTGTTTAAAAATATTTCTACAAATATTTAATAAAAATGTCAATTTTAGTAAGAATATCATCATAAGATTTATACAAAAAGTAAATTGAGTATCAATTTAAGGAGGAACAATATTACTTAATTTTTACAAAAAATGGGATTAAATTGAAACTAAAAAGAAATATAGGGACTAAATTGAATCATTTTGATACGTGACACAATTATGAAGTGACATGTGTAAAAAATTAAAAAAAAAACATAAATTGACACGTGACGTTGACTTTAACATTGTTTGGTCAAAATTGACGGCAAATACCAAATGTAATTATTTTTAAAAAAAGAATGACCAAATTGAGATAAAGAAAAAACTAAAGGACTAAATTGACATTATTTGACAAATACAAGGACTAAATTTAACCTAAAATTTTATATGACCCATACCATACAATAAGATTTAATTAAGTGGTCTCATAAAGTTCAAGGCAAAATACCATTCTGATGTAATTTTTTGGAAAAAAATATAAAAATAGACAAATTAAAAGAAAATATGAAAGTTGATAAATTGAGTTAAAGTGGCACAAATTTGATTTAAATTGATTCAAAACATTTCTAAAGTTGAAGTCATACTAACTTGATACGACTTTAGTTCAAAATATTTTAAATTCTGGCACAATTTTTACTAAAATTAAATTGAGATCGTATTACTTTCAAACAATTTTAATTTAAAATGTATTAAATTAAAGTTTTGTCACATTAACATGATTTCAACTTAAAAATATTTTACATTAGAGTTGTATCACTTCGATACTTACTTCTTTTTAATGAAGTCATATTAAGGTGATATTACTTATCCATATTCATATATATTTTAAATATATATTTTAAATATTGATAATTTTTCTAAAAGAAATTACACTAGAAGTATACTTCTGCCAAAATACTCACTTGCAAAATATTCTAAATCAATAATAGACAACTATAAAAGTTTGAAAACATTATGGGAAAATACGGAGTATAAGTAGAACTTTTAAATTTAAACTGTATATTAACTCGTGATTTTAATATTTCATAGATTTATATTTTGCAAGCAATATTGTATAGATCTCAGGCACTTAAACAATTGTGTTTCAAACCTAAAATTTAAGGAATGATTTTTCACGAGTTTAAATTCAATAAAAAAAAAAACTCAGTGTCTTTCTTTTACATAATCAATCAATTAAATAATATTTTAAATGTAACTTTGCAAAAATATTAATTACAAAATTTAAGGAATGATTTTTCACGAGTTTAAATTCAATAAGAAAAACTCAGTGTCTTTTTGTTTTACATAATCAATCAATTAAATAATATTTTAAATGTAACTTTGAAAAAATATTGATTACAAAAGTTATTGACATTAATAATCAATAAACAATAACATATAAATAATTAATAGTAGATAATATAAAAAATCTTATAATTAATATATATACATCCTCTATTAAAATGTAATTAAAAAAAATTAAATAGTGCTCATACCAACTCTTATAATATTAATTGAGATCCTTTTGGGTAAAGGAATTGTTAGGACAACACTCAAATAAGACAAAATGTATGTTATTACATCATCTTAGTACAATATCCCATTCCATTCACAAACTACCATACATTATTGCATTATTACAAATATAGATTATAACATCATCTCATGCACATAGCATCCTATCCCATTCACAAACTACACTATAAAAGGTACATCATTTCATTCACATCCCATCACCCCAGAGACCCCATTTGAAAGTTGGAACAGATTGTAACAGGGGCTTCATACAAAGGGGCCCCAAAACCCAAACCCTAACCTCATTTGCTTGCACTTATGGCGTCCGAGGGCGCTTCCCGATCGAGTTCTGCGGCGGATACCTACATTGGGAGCTTGATAAGCCTCACTTCCAAGAGTGAAATCAGATACGAGGGCATTCTGTACAACATCAACACAGAAGAGTCCAGTATTGGCCTAAGAAATGGTATTCTTCTGCTAACCACTTTTTCATTCTGACCAAATTCGCTTAATCCTTTCTGGGTTTTGTTTATTTTTCAGTTTAATTTTGTTTTCTTTGTTTCAGATCTCTGAATTCACTCTCAAAATTTGATCTTTGTTGTTGTTGTTGTTGTTTATTTTTAATTGAATTCTGGAGGGGATTTGTCACTGAGGTGTGAATTTTTGCCTCAGGAAAGGAATTTTCTGAAGTTGTGATAGCTCTTGGGTCTTCTGCTAAGAGATTGAGAATGTTATTGATGTGTCTTTATCCCTGCAACATCTGGGTTGCATGTTTTACTTGTCTATTAAGCGTGGCATGTGGTTTTAATCTATCCCTGTTGAAGTATCTGGGTTTAACATTCACTGTTTGGATAAGGTTCTCAGACCGTAGGCTTACTTGCATGTTTGGTTCCTGTAATATTTTTATTTTGTCATTTGCTGCTTGCTTTTGGGGATTGTTTAGTTATTGCATTTCGGGTTAATGGAAAGTTTTTTGATCAATAAATGCAAGGAGTAAATGGTGAACTCAAAAATTTAGTCCCTAAGTTGTGAAAGAAGCAAAATTCAGATACTTTGGTGCTGATAGATTTATGAAAAAACTTCCAAATCTAAGGCCAAACTGAATTAAAGAATGGAAATTCATATGCTTCCCTCTTATGTTTAAATTTTTAATGTTAGCGAGAGAATAATAATTGACAATTTACGTAGATATCTTCTTTGATAGTCAATCACTCGCAATAGAGCTGGGGCTGGTGTGATACGCAATCGAGAACCATTGTAGCCTTGGAGGGTTGTAGATCACAGTCATGTGTAGCATTAGTGGTTGCAACCTTGATTGATGGGTGAAACTCCTCTTTAACCCTCACAATATGGTGTCATTTAAGGTTTATTTTGGGAGGCATTTCTGTGATTTTATACTTCCCTTAATCAAAGTTTGAAATAAAACCCTCTTTTGAAACATGACCCACTATGTCTGGTGCGATCTCATGAAAATGTCATGTGCATTTATCTTTTAATCTTCATTTAAATGTCATGATACCTTATTTCTCACTTGATATGCTTCCTATGTGTGTATTGGTTAGAAGTTCAAGTCATGTATCGTTGAAAAGAGAAAACACATCAAGCAAGTTTATGTGGTATTTGTAAAGGTTGTGCTCTTTGATTGAATTTTCAAATCATCAGGACTTCTGATCAATAGTTTTCATAAAACTGTGTGTATTATTGGAGCTTCTAATTTTACCATCTAAATCTAAATATGTTGTATAGTATCATGGGTTTGATTGATAAATCGATGCTTTTGTTTTTTGTGTTGCAGTGCGATCTTTTGGTACAGAAGGAAGGAAAAAGGATGGCCCACAAATTCCCCCGGGTGACAAGGTTTATGAGTATATACTTTTCCGTGGTACTGACATCAAGGTACTATGCATGTAATATGTACAAGTTTTTGTTTTCCTAAATAAGTATGTATTTGTACCTGGTTTCATTGAGAGTACCTTAGGAATAATGGCATGTAAATTGAGTGGTTTTGTGAAGAAGCGTTTTTGGTACAACTTCGTTTTAGAATCTTTGATTCAGTAGATGGAACATTAAAAGGTTGATCCAGATTTTCTTATCTGTTTTATGTGTTAATCTGTTTAACCTACAAAGGCTTTGTATTGATGATACTGCATGGAATATTGATTGATTGATTGATGTTCACATATATATTATATATAAATCAGATCAGCTGAGACATGTCTTATTTTTTTCTGCAGGATTTACAGGTTAAATCCTCTCCACCTGTGCAGCCTCCTCCACAAGTCAACAATGACCCAGCTATTATTCAGGTTAATGAGATTTCTTTTGTGTAAATAATGAATCAGTTAAATAATGTCTTCCTAATCATATGGTATTGCATTCTGCAGTCTCACTATCCTCGTCCTGTCACCACATCTACAAGTTTGCCTTCTGCTGTAAGTGGGCCTTTGACTGATCTTAACTCCCATAACCCTCAGCTTGGACTTGCTGGGTCACATTTTCAAGGGCCCTTACCTTTGTATCAACCTGGAGGGAACATAGGATCATGGGGAGCTTCTCCGCCTGCTCCAAATGCAAATGGTGGTAGGCTTGCTATGCCAATGTATTGGCAAGGATATTATGGTACTCCCAATGGGCTTCCTCAATTACAACAACAATCTTTGCTTCGACCTCCACCTGGTTTATCAATGCCTTCCTCCTTGCAGCAGCCCATGCAGTATCCCAGTTTTAGTCACTCTTTACCTACTGTAACTTCTAACTTGCCAGAATTACCATCATCTTTACTACCTGTGAGTACTACTACCCCTAGTGTAACATCTGCTTCCTTGCCTCCATCTAATTTGCCCCCAGCACCTTCTGCTTTGCCTCCTGCACCATCTGCTTTGCCTTCTGCTTTGCCTCCTGCACCTTCTGCAACGCTTGCTTCTGAAATTTTGCCAGCATCAGTAACAAACAAGACACCCAATGTTTCAACTTCAGCAACCATGTTAGCCGCTAGCTTACCAACACTGACTTCGCTGACTAATTCTGGTCCAGAAATGAATGCTATGGTGCCACCCATCAACAGCAAACCAAATGCAATTTCAGGTTCAAGCTTGGCCTATCAAACTGGATCCCAGTTATCTCCTGCAGTTGGATCATCAACTTCTATCCATACAGAAACATCAGCCCCTTCTCTGATAACCCCAGGTCAATTATTGCAGCCTGGACCATCGATAGTTACTTCAGCTCAGCCTTCGCAAGCACCTCATAAGGATGTTGAAGTGGTTCAGGTATCATCAATGTCATCTTCTGAGTCATCTCTGCCAGTGTTTGCTGATGTTCAACCACCAATACTGCCTTTGCCAGTAACTTCACGACCCAATCACAGGGTATCCTCTTTTCTCTTGATCAATTAGTTTGTTTTTTATGGTTTTTGATATGCTTGTATGTTTCCATACAATATCGTAATATGGGGGAGGTCTCGTTAATGAATTTGTATGTCTCGTTAATGAATTTGAATAATGCTTGTATGTTTCCATGGATGAACATTTGTAACCGATTTTAGATTATCCTGATTTTGGTTAGAACGAAGTGCATGTTTGATTGAGCATTTGCAAAATTCTTTATGAATGTAATTAATTTTGTAAAATTGATTTATAAGGTAAGTGATTTTTGTTTGGATGTGTTAAGCAGGTTTGGCATATTGAGTTTTATCACTTGTTAAACCTAGGTTTGGGGGCAAAATCAACACTACTGACATCAACAAAAAATCTATATTTTTACTAAAATCATGTTGTACTGGAAGCAAAAGCAATTCTAAAGCTGTTTGCCGTGAATCAAATTGTACCAACTTTGAAGAAAGTGGTTTACATTTGAAAATTTAATCTAAAAAACAAGTCCGTTGTATGATACAAAATTTTCAGCCCAATGCAGAAGTTATATATTTTCACTTCTTAGCAAAAGTGTTTTAAAAAATTAAACCAAACGTTATTTCTTAAGCAAAATCACATTTTGACAAGTTTAAATGTTGTGAATGTGAAAATCATCAGACTTCCCTCTAAATCTTTCATGACAACTTGCTCTCCTTATCCATTAAGCTAGGCTTTGATCTAATGAGGAATATGGTGAAATTGTGCTCTGTAATTTAGATAGTCTACAAACACTTCTCCGCTGATAAACTTTTCTGTAATTTTTTCCATTTCTTTTGCTGAGAATTAAAGTACGATTTGATTTGTTTTGTCTATGGTTTTAATTGTCAGCTTCCATACATAAATTATAATGATTGATGATTGTTTCTTAATTCGTATACCTTTTGCTTTTATGAAATAAAATTAGCATCAAGTGACGCATGAATAATTTATTATGTTAGTTATTGTATTTAGAATTTTTATTCGTTTGATTGAGAAGGACTTCTGATATTTGGTTGCATTTTCTTAAGCCTGGTGGAGCTCCAACTCAAACTCATCATAGCTATGGTTACCGAGGACGCGGGAGAGGAAGAGGAATTGGGGTAACAACATTCAAATTACTATTTCATTTATAACTGTAGTCATTTCTCAAGTCACTTATTATAATTATCTACCATGAAACAACATGCCCTTTCTTTTTTTGTCTTTTTTAAACAATTTTTGGACCATTGGGATTATACCTAAGTAAAAATTATTAATGCTTTCAGGGCCCAGTCACACAATTCACTGAAGATTTTGATTTCATGGCAATGAATGAGAAATTCAAAAAGGATGAAGTATGGGGTCATCTTGGTAAAAGCAAGTCTCACTCAAAAGATGGGGAAGAAATAGCGTATGATGAAGATTACCAAGATGAAGAGAATAATGATTTATCAAACCTTGATGTTAAGGTAATATAAATGAGTGTGCAGCTTGATATGTATCAAGTTTTCACCTAATGATTTAATTTTTTAGTCTTTGTATTGTGTTTTTGACTCTGCTTTTCATGATTTTTGCAGCCTATTTATAACAAGGATGACTTCTTTGACTCCCTCTCCTCCAACGTGCATGATAATACTTCACGGAATGGAAGGACTAGATACTCTGAACAAGTGAAGATTGATACTGAGGTAATTTTTCTCTTTGGTAGATTTCATATTTCTAGGGACAATATCAAATTCATTTGCGGATTTGTGGTGCAGACGTTTGGTGATTTTGTGAGGTACCATGGAAACCGAGGTGGCCGTGGCCGTGGCCCTGGTGGACGAATGCGTGGTGGTTATTATGGAAGAGGAGGATATGGTTATTCTGGACGAGGCAGGGGTCGTGGCAGTGGTGGTGGCGCCATGCCTGGTCGAGCTTTATAGGTGGCAGGTAATGTTTAGTTATGGAGATGGTGGAGGGCAAGAGCCTAGGTAGCCTCCAACAAGTACCTTAGTTATGTTAGGGTTTATTATCCTTCATTGTTGGGTTGCCTTTGCTTGTTTAACAGAAGAATAATAACGACTTTTTGTATTGCATGATACATGCCTCTTGTTACACCTCTACCAAATTTACCTGGTTTGGTGGAAACATGTTTGTACACCATTTTATTTTAGTTTATATCAACAAGGCAGAGAAGTTCAGACAGTTTTTTTGCAGTATTGCAGCTTTGTCATTTGTGCTGGGGTGGCAAATGATTCTTAGCCCTACAATTATTATTTGTATGATTTTGGTGTTCAATGGTTCCGCTATGACCATTAATGTATTTCTTTATTTTTACTATAAACTTGATACTGTTAAACGTATTTTTATAGAAAATTGACCTATAACTCATCATAAACTCTGGATAAATTTGTTTTTATGATGCTTGTAGTTGTCATAGATTTTGACAATCTTTTTGTATGGTTGCATGAGAAGCAGACAATTTTACAAGGGCATCATAAATAATTGCTACTATTACTATTAACTTTTATGTCTTGTTGCTTTTGATTACCTTATGTTTTGTAACAGTGCTTGCAGGGTTTAGTTTCCATATATGAATTTCGAATAAAATCTGTTTTTTTTTTTTTTTTTTAAAATAGACAATAATTTTTAATTTAATTTCAAATTGTAGAGTGAAATTGGATTTTAGCTATAGAGATATATTTTTTTCTTAGGACGCATTATTGCTTGTTATAGTCTTTGTTGTATTGTAATTACTAAAAGTCTGACCTTTTTTTTTAAATAAAATAATTACTTGTTAACAAACTTATTTTAAAAGTACAAGTAGAAAAATAAAAAAGAAATTAATATTTTAGAAACATTTTGGAGTTGGATATGACAAAACACTTTTTTGTTCTTTTTTTCTCTACTTTTTAAAGTATTTTTGAGAAGATAAATATGCACGTTATTGATCTTAATTATATCATGATCGTAATTGAGATGATAGATAACGTCATCGTTGTTATTTATCATTGATAAAATCTAATGATTATTATTGTTGTAATAACCTTTACCTATGATAAAAAAATACATCTCTCGTGGGTATACGCGGATAAAATTCGTAATGCGTAATTAGTATTTATATATATTTATTATTATCATGTATTGTTATATGTGAAAAAAATATAATATAAAATAAAATTCAATTTATATTTATATTTTATTTTTAAATTTAATTAAAATTAAAATTTAATTTATATTTTATATTAGTTAAATTTAATTAAAATTAAAATTTATATTATATTATATGTTTCTGCGGAAACAATAACATAATATTAGAGAATACAAATCACATCTTACCTCAATTACATTTCTTAGACAGGTTACTCCTTGACTTGGATGTGAATGAATGAAAGTGTACATTGTTGGGGTGTACGTGCATTTATAGAATCACTAATTATGTTTTCCCCTTTTATGAGATGACCCTCTTCGTCGTGTTGGGCCAATGTTCAGGTTCTAAAGGGGCTTGGGCCAAGCCCAAACCTTATGTTAGTGAATCGATACTGGAGGCTTTGCTACACTTTTCTAAGGTTGGGGTTAACGGTTCTTCTTTATGCGCCATTCTTTGGAGTAGGCGGCCGGTGCCGCCATGTGTGTTGTCTTGTTTAATTAACCATCTTTTTAGAATTGAGCTAGATGTAGGCAGTTTAGACCGGGTAGTTACCTAGGATCGTCTAGGTATAGCACATCAGTCTCCCAACCTTTGGCGGGATGTGTCACGTTGAAGGTTATATGTTGTCAACTTGAAATGGGTGGTTAACCATATCGATATTGGTGGCATAGGTTCGATACATTAGTCCCCCAGACTCTAGCAGAATAGGTCACGTCTTTGCAAGAAAAAATTGCCTTTTTCTTGGTACTCTTAGGGGATATGGTAGTCCCCTCGTCTTGAGAAGTGAGAACGTCGCTAAGACTATGTCAGAAGTGATAGGAGTAGTTGAAGAGATGCCAATTGTCAAGGGTCTCATTAGAGGGGTTTGCACAGTCGATTTTTATTTGTGACGCTTCACATTTCTTGTGATGTTTCGCTTTCGTTGTGATGTTTCACATTCACATCGTTCAGGCGAGAAAACTTTATGGATACGTAGATGTTCTTATAAATAGAGGTGGAGAAGAAGATTTGATTTTTCTGCTTCATTTGCTAAAGTCTGAGAAAAGTACCTCGATTGCCTTTGAAATTTGTCCGATATATTCATTGTTTCTGCTGCCATCCTAAAAATATTCAAAAGGTATGTCTAGCGATAGTGATAGTGTGTGTCTGATTTGGGTAGGAGGAGTGGAAGGTAGGGGACGAGGGTAGTGGCCAACTGGCCGGTGAGGGGGGGATTCCAATGGAGGTGACTGTTGAGACGAGAGAGGATCCGACGGAGGAGATAGCTGAGAGCAGCTTGTCGGCAAAAGCCAGGTATGAGTGGGTAGCTGCAGATGTTGGAACCTAATATTCTCTTTTCAGATGGTCCCGCATACTGAATGGCTGGTTGAACTATGTTCCCATTCTCGAGAGGGGTACTTGGCAGAGCATAGTGTCATTGGAAAGAGTGAGCGTCGTTGATTGTGTTTGCCACGGCTAAGAGGGTGCCATAGAAGGATTCTTCTATATGTATATGCGTCACTTTTCTCAGTTACATATGTGAATGCCCTTTGACGACTTTACGACGGGGGTACTTCGCCTACTCAACGTTGCTCCTACCCAGCTACATCCTAATAGCTGGGGTTATCTACAAGCATTTTGGGTGTTGTGCCGATCTCTTTACTTCCAACCATCACCATGATGTTTTCTGTATTTTTATGACACTCGACCCAAAAGTCCAATTACCTTGTTGTTATTGATAAGCCGCCTAGGGATAAGCAAATTGGACGCCTTTTCTCAATCATTAAAAAATTTCAAAGATGGTTTCTTTAAAATGGTGATAAAGGAGCCAGGACGCTCAATTTTTTATAATGACAATGGGAGTACAAAGTTCCCTTTTCGTTGGACCGACAACCCGTGGCGATATAAGGATATGAAGAGGGAGGAGTTATCGGTGGCTGATAGGGAGATGGTGGATACGTTGATGAGATTTAGCGATAAGATGCCCACTAGGGTTTAGTTAAGGTTTATTTATCCATGCATCCACTTGTTGATTTAGAAGGTATCACTTTGTATTTTTACCGCTATGTTGTGTTCGAGAGAAATAACCGAAATTGCCTACTTTGTAGGTCTCATGGCTCAGCTTGGCAAGAAGAACTTGAATCTGTTCAAGGCTCTCCGCAAGGAGCAAGCTGAGAAGGCTAAAAATGTCGAAAATACTGATGTTCCCAATTTGTAGGAACCGTTGGTCGAGGTCCACGTCCACGGTGGATTGAAAAGGAAGGCAACTGTGCCTGCAAAGCAAGGTGTGGGGAACGACTTGAAGCGGGTAAGGGCCACCTTGTTAGATCCGGGGTCTACCTTTGGGCGAAGAAGCCGAAAGCCTGCCTGATTGAGTTGCCAGAGACAATCGTGCGCTGTGATATTGAGATTTCCTTGCTGGAGTCTTTGGTCTCCTTTATAGACAACATGGAGCCCAATTCAATGATTAAGGTCATGTTGGAGTTCAACAGTAAGGCCTTAATATTGGGTCGTAGAGTGGGCACTCTATTACAGAGAGAGATCAAGGAAGGTGGGCAGGCCAAGGTGGAGGAGGTCCAAGAAGAATTAAAAGTTCAGGCCACGAAGCATGCAAAGGAGAAGGCGGCTTGGGAGAAGGAGAGGGAAGAATGGCTGGTGGAGAGGAAAAGACTAGGCTCGTGGAAGGCTGGATGTCTGGACTTCGAGAAGAAGCTGAATGAGAAAATTCATGACATGGAGACAGACTATGACGAGATGAAGGAGAAGAATGATGGGCTCGAAAGTGAACTTAAAGGTTTGCGGCAAGCGGCCTTTTTCAGTAAGAACGTGGATGTGTCTGATGCCAGGTTCGATGTTAACAAGGATGTGGTGGACGACCGTCTTGTGAATGAAGTGGAATCGAGCCTGTAGGAGGTGGCTGACAAGGTGGCGACTACCAAGGATGTGAATCTTGTGGATGATGGAATCGTGGTGCTGGAGGTTGATGCAGAGCCAATTATTTAGAATTTATGTTTTAAATTTGATTCGTAGTCATCCTATATTTGTAATAACTTGCACAATTTTCTTCTTTTTGAACAATCATCTTTGATCGTTATGGAGTTATAATTTGATGAATGCCTTGTTATGCTTATTGTGTTGTGTGATGTCGTTAGCCCCCGTTTTTAGTTTGATTATAGGCACATCGCTTTATGACTTTATGATTGTGTTTGAATTATTCGTGATTATGCGATATGTTCAACCCTGGCCGCTTATTTGGTAAGTTGTGGGGAACTTAAGAAAATAACTTAATAAGTAAGTTTTCGACTAAGGCTGCTTACTTTGGTAAGTGGTGGGGAACTTAAGAAAATAACATAATGAGTAAGTGTTTGACCCCGACCGCTTACTTTGGTAAGTGGTGGGGAACTTAAGAAAATAACTTAATGAGTAAGTGTTCGACCCATGCCGCTTACTTTGGTAAGTGGTGGGGAACTTAAGAAAATAACGTAATGAGTAAGTGTTCGACCCAGACCACTTACTTTGGTAAGTGGTGGGGAACTTAAGAAAATAACGTAATGAGTAAGTGTTTGAACCAGGCCGCTTATTTTTGTAAGTGGTGGGGAACTCAAGAAAATGACGTAATGAGTAAGTGTTCGACCCAAGCTGCTTACTTTGGTAAGTGGTGGAGAACTTAAGAAAGTAACGTATTGAGTAAGTGTTTGACCCAAGCCGCGTACTTTGGTAAGTAGTGGAGAACTTAAGAAAATAACATAATGAATAAGTGTTCGACCCAAGCCGCTTACTTTGGTAAGAGGTGGGGAACTTAAGAAAATAAAATTTGATCAATCAAATATGTGAAGAACCCTTGTTTTTATTCATAAAGTTGGGGTGCCTTGTTAAAATCTCCCTGGCCAAAATCCTCATAGGGAAAAAATGTCAGGTGAGGAAAAAGAGTACACCCAGGGTTACAAATTGTTTGTGCTTATTACATTGACAATCCTAACTAAAATAGAACTTCAGGTAAGATACGCTCCACATGTTTGGTATCTCCTCTCCTAATAATTGCTCTAACTTGTAGGCGCCTCCTCTTGAATCCTCTCGTATTCTATATGGTCCTTCCCAATTAGCCGAAAACTTGTCATCTCTCTTTCTTGCACTGCTAGCCATTCTCCATACCAGGTCCCCTTTGACAAAAGTTCGCGGACAAAGTTTTGAGTTATATTTTCTCGCCGCTCTCTGTTTTACTGCCATGTTTTTGGTTTGTGCTTTTTCTCGTAGTTCTATTAGCAACTCTAGGCTGGTGCATAAACTCTATTGGTTCTTGTTGTAGTCGTATACTTGTCGTCATAAGGAAGGTTCCCCGATCTCGACCGGTATCATAACTTCCGCCCCATATACTAAATTGAAGGGAGATTCGTTCGTAGAGGATTGGGGGGTGGGGGTACATCTGTAGGTGCAAAATACTTCAAATAGTTCCTCTGGCCATCTGTAGGTGACGTACACAATACCTTTTGTGTAATTCGACTAGTATGACTTTGTTGGCGGCCTTGGCTTGTCCGTTGGTTTGATGATGCTCCACTGAGCTGGTGATATGCTTGATCCCTAGGCCGGTATAGACTTTAGCGAGTTGCTTATCTATGAACTATCGTCCGTTGTCAGTTATGATAGTGTACGTCACCCTGTACTGACATTTTATATTTTTCCATACGAATTATTGTACCTGTTGTGCTGTGATTGTGGCCAATGGTTTAGCCTCTATCCACTTTGTGAACTAATCAATTCCTACGATGAGGAACTTAACTTGCCCCTTGCCTGGTGTAAACAGTCCCAATATATCCATCCCCTACTTTACGAATGGCCATAGGGAGAGTATGGAGTGCAACTGTTCCTATTTCTGGTGAATGAGATTGCCATGTTTCTGACATGGTATACATTTCTTGACGAAAGTATGACAATCTACTTCCATGGTTGACCAAAAGTAGTCGGCTCTATGTATTTTGGTCGTCATGGTCTATGATCCTGAATGGTATCTGCATATCCCTTCATGGATTTCCCTAATTACATAATTGGCCCGTTCCTTCAGAATGCACTTAAGTAGGGGTTGTCTGTATCCGCGTTTGTATAAATCATCACCGACCATTATGTATCGTGCTGCTTTTGATAGCTATCCCTTGTCGGTGTTGGCTGGGGGGTTTCCGGATTTTAGGTATTGGATATATGGAGTCATCCAATTGTCGACCTTGTCTAGGTTCAAGCATATGTTTGTCGTTGATGGTGCTGCTAACGTCTATTGCAGGAAGGACTTGTGTCGACCTTTATGCTTTGTAATTGCTAATTTGGACAAGGCGTCTGCGCGCGTATTATCCCCTCTTGGTATATGTTGTATCTTTACCTCGTCGAAGCCGAATTTCATGATGTTGCGGACCAGGTGGTAATATTGAAGCAGAGTGGCATCTTTAATTTGGAATTCGTCATTGAGGTGACCAATTGTTAATTTGGAGTCTGTTTTACATGTCAGCACGCATACTCCGACCTCTCGTGCCAAGGATAGGCCGACCATGATGGCTTCGTATTCGGCCTGATTGTTGGAGGTTTTGAAGGCGAAATGTAAGGATTTTTCTATAAGTATATGGTTAGGGCCTTCTAGGACGATGTCGGAGCCTGCTTCTTTTGGGTTGGAGGAACCATCAACATATAGTGTTCATTGTTCCTCTTCTGGGGTGTGTTGAAGGTTGTTGATAAAGTCGAATAGGCATTGAGCTTTGATTGGGCCGTGTCGTTCATAGCGGATGTTGAATTCGGACAGTTCTACAGTCCAAGATGACATTCGTCCCGCCAGGTCAAGCTTCTTGAGGATTTTTTGAATGAGGTAGTCCGTTTTGACGACAATCTAGTGGTTCTGGAAGTAAGGACGAAGTCATCTTGCCGCATTTACCAAAGATAAGGCTAGTTTTTCCACCATTTGATATCTGGTTTCAGGGTCTTGCAAAGATCGGCTGACGAAGTATATTGGATATTGAACACCGGCTGACTCCTGGACCAAGGCGGTACTAACTGTATGGTCAGTTGTTATGATGTATACTAGGAGAGGGATTCCTACATCTGGTTTGCGGAGGATTGGAGTGGATGTCAGGGTGGTTTTAAGGTTTTGAAAAATTCGCTCACAATCATCGCTCTAAGAGAACTTCGCGGAGTTTTTGAGAAGTTGGATGATGGGTTGGATTTGGTTTGCTAGCTTTGGCAAGAATCTGGATATGGCGGTGAGGCTGCCCACTAGGCGTTGTACTTCTTTGACATTGGTCGGGCTGCACATTTCGATTATGGCCTTGCATTTCTCGGGATTGGCCTCGATTTCTTGTTGTGTTAGCATGAAGCCTAAACATTTTCCACTATCTACGGTAAAAACACATTTTTCGGGGTTAAGTCTGAGGTAAAAAATACTTTAGACAGGTCCTTTGAATTTTGCAGGTGGCTGGGGGATTTGCCGACCATGTCATCTACATATACTTCGACACACTTGCCCATCAGGTGGCTAAATACTTTATCCATTAACCTTTGATAGGTAGCGCCTGTGTTTTTAAGTCCGAAGGGCATGACTACTAAAAGTAGTTGGCGTCTTCAGTTATGAAGGCGATTTTGATCATGTCGGATGAAGCCATGGGTATTTGATTGTATCGTGAGTAGGCATCTAGGAAACTAAGCACTTTCTTCCCGGCTATGCCATCTACTAGCCTATCGATGCTAGGTAGAGGATATGCGTCTTTGGGGCATGCTTTGTTGAGGTCCGTATAGTTAACACACATCCGCCATTTGCCGCTAGCTTTCTTGACAAGGACAACATTGGACAACTAGGTGGTGTAGTGGGCCTCATCGATGAATCCGACATCTAGTAATTTGTCGGCCTCTGCTTTTGTTGCTAGCCTTCGTTCTTCTCCTAACTTTCTCTTCTTTTGGGAGACGTACTTGGCTTCCTTGTAAACAGACAGTTTGTGAACGACAACTTGAGGATCAACGCTGGGCAAGTCTGCAGCTGACCAGGCAAACAGGTCGGCGTTGGTAGTTAGTGTAGGTGCAATTATGTTAAGACCATCTTGTTGCAGGCTTGTGCTAGTATAATAGTTATTCTAGGTGAAAGCTCTAAGGCTTTTGTATCTTTTACTGGTTTGATACGCGAGTCGCACCTTATTTTGAGGTCAAGGTCTTCGCCGAATAGAGTTAGGCCAGAACCGGGTTGGCGTTCAATATTGTGGATTTGGAGAATGGGTAGTTGGGGTCGTAAGATCGTAATGTAGCATTCACGTGCAAGTCTTTGGTTACCATGGATGGTGATGATGTCGCCGGAGGAAGAAGGAAACTTCATGGCTAAGTGGGGTGTGGAGGCTACTGCTCCTAGGATGTTAAGGGAAGGTTGTCCTAGGAGGATGTTGTAGGATGTGGGTGCCTCAATGACCAAGAAACGGATGGGTACAATTTTGGTTTTGTGTCCTTCACGAAACACGGCATGGAGATCAATATACCCTCGAGTGGATACTTTTTCCCCAGAGAAGCCATAAATGCGCTCGTCGTAGGGTACCATAGCTGTGACGGGGAGTTAGAGTTTTTGGTAGGTCGTCCAATACAGGATGTCAACTGAACTTCCTTGGTCTATAAGGACCTTCTTCACAACGAAGTTCTCGAGCTCTATGGTGATATCCATGGGATCGTCCTGTTGTTGGTCGACGCCATGAAAGTCGGCGTCAGTGAAAGTGATGAACGACATTCTTCGCCTATGGTGTGAGCGAGTGATGTGGTTGATGGACTGAATGTTGTAGAGGTGCTTCTTCTAGGCAAATGAGGTGGAGCCTCCTCCTACGAACCCGCCAGATATGGTGTTTATGGTGTCGCAGAGTTAGGGGGATTAACGTGGTTGATGTCGGTATGTGTTGGTGGGTGGTCTCTACGGCTATTATTTGGTTGACAAGTATTATTGTGACGATCATGTGTGGGGATGCAGTTGTCGGATTGCCTAGGGTGGGACGGTCCGTCTTTTGTGACGAATTATCGAAGGTGGCCAGCTCGTATCAGTTCTTCAATCTTGTCTTGAAGCGCTTTACACTCATATGTGGTGTGGCCATTGTTCCGATAATACTTGCAGTATTTGGTCATGTCGGCGTTGGGTGGGTTTAGGGTTTTGCGGGGTGAAGGGATAAGGTCTGCTTAAAGGGCTTCGTCCAAAAGGCGAGATCAGGGAACGCTTAGCGGGGCGTATCTCAAAAATCGGGGTGGTCTAGGCTCTCTAGGCCTCGAATCGGATCGTGATGGTGGTTTGTCGGTCTTGGGAGCTGAAGGTGTGTAGTCAATACAGAATCTGGTGTGTAGGGTTTTCATCTCCACACGGATGTAATCCGCAGCACGCAACTTGAGCTCGTGCATAGAGGCTGGTGTCTAAGATAGACATTGTCGGTAAACAAGCCAGGTTTCAGTTGTCATGCATTGTAAGATCATATCTTGGGTGAAGTTTGGCATAGGGAGGGCAGCTTTGCCAAAGCAATCTATGAAGGCCCTTAGCGTCTCGTCTTTTTCTTGTCTGACGCTGAAGAAGGATAAAGGTGTGGCTTGATGGGGGAAGCTTCCGGTGAAGTGGGTGGTGAAGAGATGGAAAAGGGTGTGAAACAATCAATGGAGTATGGGGGTACAGAGGTTAACCATTCTAGGGCTCGGCCTCTTAGGTTGGTAGGGAATGCCTTGCAGAAAATGGCATCCTCATATGTGTATAGAGCAACGTGGGTGACATACACTTTGAGGTGTTCATCAGGGTCTGTGTCCCCGACGTAGTGTTCTAGTGTGAAGGGTTCCCATTGGCTGGGAAGAGGGGTGGTGGTTATGACATCAACAAAGGGATGGCGGCGTCTGGGTTGGTGTGGTGGTAAGGGGTGTGGTGGTATGAGGTATTAGATGATGGTGGGGAAGGTTGTGGTGTAATGATGGGGAGGGATATGGGTGGTGGGAAGGGTAGCGACAGGATGGATAGTTGTGGGTTGTACCGGGAGGGTGGGTGGGTCTTGCGTAGTTGCCCGATGGGCGGATATGGTGAGTGTTTGCTGAGTGGTGGTGAAAGTGTGCGGGGTAGGGTTATGTTCACTTTCCTCATCGCTGGGTTGGTGTACTAGGGTTTTGGGGTCC
>Ga0214543_1001758_pt1 | contig 42411 bp, 20 predicted proteins | sample CNSS2metaG_FD_160094 | JGI IMG/M metagenome (GOLD analysis project Ga0214543, IMG submission 160094) | Root nodule microbial communities from cowpea collected in UCLA plant growth center, Los Angeles, California, USA - CNSS2 | ecosystem: Host-associated > Plants > Roots > Nodule | place: USA...
GAACAAGATTGCCAAAACTCACCAACTGCCCAAACATTCCCTACCAAAACCCTAGCTCACTTATTTATCCCCAAATATCTAATTAAGCCACCTGTATAGTACACGTAATACACCCTAATACAAATTGTGCCACATGTACAATGCCTCGTTAATGATTTAAACGGCGTTACAGAAAATGACCAAATAAAACACGAATTGCGAAAATGAAGACCATTCTAAACATTCGGTAAAAATGAGGACCATTTTAAACATTCTGTGAAAATGAGAATCATTCACAACAAATACTACAAAAATGAGAACCAAAAAGGTATTTAAACCTATATCATTTATACTTTTTTCTCTCTTATTAGCTATTTCCTCTTTATTTCACTCCTAGTCCAAATAAAACATCGATTTAAAAATTCGATTCATCAACTTCTGTGTGATGTCAATATTTCAAGATGGAATGCCTTTGTCATAAATATTTTTATAACGTTTTCATAATATTATTTTCCAACCACATAATACTTAGATTACTTTTTTCTTTTTTCTTTTCATTATTAAACTAAAAATTATAGTATAAATAAAATAAAATAAAAACTCAAGGTTTTGAGATAGAGAAAATTGTCCTGTCAACTTTCTAACAGTAGTAGTTAATAATCTCATTTTGATTATTAAGCATCCTCATATTGACTCTGGGTTATTATAACCTAATTTTCTATAGTAATTTGATTTGAATTTTGATTTCTTTATATATAAGTTATAATAATTGTTAGAACCCGTCATTTATCAAAAACACATAACTTTTTCCAATAACAATTGTAATTTGATACTGAAACAAAATTATACTTATACTCTTTTGTCTTCTCTTATATGATTATACTTTTTTTTATATATTTAAAACCATATTTCTTTAGTAAGATTATCAAATTTTCAACCGTTCAATACTGTTAAAAATTTTATTATTTGTAATTTTAAACTTAGGAGATTTGTCATCATTATATATATTAAAAAATAATGAAAAATATGTATAAATGAATTGATGAATTTGTGACCTCAATTCTAATTAGAAGATTTTTGGGGTTTACACCGTAAGGTTTCGGCTGCTGATAAAAATCTTCAATTGAATTCTCTTCTATGTATGTATCAATATTGTAAGACTTTTTTTATAAATAGTATTTATACTTTGAATTTAATCAACTTTGTTATCATAAGAAGAGAGAAAACACAAACACAAAAATAAAAATATAGGTTACGTATCCAGAATAAAATAGTTTTAATTGTAATCAACTGTAAATTTGCACGTACATGTCAAATTTAGAATAATTAATTTCACAATTATATCAATAATGACATTTAATCAGGTACTAGTATAGAAATATTTTTTTGATTACTCACTTAGTCTTTAATATTTATAAGTTGTACTTTTTTTTAGTTCTTATTTAGTTCTTATATTTAAATATTATCAGTTTTCTTATTTTATATTTTTTTAGTTTTTATTTCTAAATTTATAGGGTTTGAAATATATTTAAAGGTAAATTTTGATAATTCACACCCCTTTTGTCATCTAGAATTTGTGTCCATCTTTTATAGGTTTAATCTTTGTTTGATGTCTTACGCGTCTCAATTCAGTAGTTTTATTTTTCATAAATAAAAGGCAAGAAGATGGTCATTTAAATTAGAGATGATAACATGTTCGATATCCTTAAGAAAATATAAAAAATAAAATAAAAAATAGAAAGTTAGATGGTTTGAATTGAAAAAAAAAATAGAAATGAGGGAGAACATTTTTTTTATATGTTAAAATGACTTTAAAATATTTTATTTTAATTATTTGTTGTATTATAATAGAAAAATGTAATTATTATAGTAGTCAATAATATTAAAAAAATAATATTTGTATAAAAGGTAAATCATTTTTTTATCTGCATAGATCCTACGAATCCTGGATACGGATACAAACAAGAATACGATATGGACACGAAGATATGACTAAATTGAAAAACATAAGATATGATACTGCATGTATATACATATTAGTTTTAAATTTTCAACCAACACATTGTCAACTAATAAAAAATGAATCTAATTTATCTATCTAATATCCAAAAAAGTGAAAAGTAGTGACCATATAATATTTTTTCCTTGTTTTTACAATCATAATAGAAACTAATGTGATAAATTTATAAGTTTATGGATTTTTTGAAAAATCATTGAATTTGTGGTTGTTATTATTATTGTGTTAGAATCATATCAAAATTATTTAAAAGATAGAAGAATGTCTTTCAAATTTGACATTTTAATAATACTTATCGTGTACGGGTGTTGGTGTTCTATACGTATCGAACACGGGACACAATAAGACGTCTTCGGGCTTCATATAAATCTTCATAAATTGTGTTCAATATTATGTGAAAAGCTTAGATTGTAAAATATGTTTAGTTTTTGCGTGTTTTTTAGTTTGTGGATCCTCAATTTTCACATTTTTTTTTTGTTTGCTTTTCTTTGTTGATTATCTTTGATGAGTTCAAAGAAAGAAAGGTATGTGAAATTTAAGTCGAGTGGAGGAGGTGTAAGCACTAAAAACGACAAAAGAAATAGAAAACTTGTTAACATAAGAGGATGTACAGCGGAACAGCAGTTCCAGAAACGAGGAAGCACGTTTTTGATTTTGTTTCTACAATTGAATTTTGTTGCAGGAATCTCCCAAGAATATCTTCGAACATCAATTACAAGTTGTGTACAAGAACTGTAGAACAGTCAAATAAGCGCGTGAATGAGGCACGTGTACGGAGAAGAAGCGTTTGTTTGTGTCAATACAAACGTGAAACAAAGTTGCATTAAGATTTTGGTGTGCCAAACATAATAATTATCCCTGCCCCTGGGAGGGAGGGACATGCCCTCCATGTGAAAGGTTGGTATGCTAGTACTTTCTTCAATAATGCATCATTTTTCTTTTTCTAATAATAATAATAATAATTATGAAAATCTTTTTCATTTTAATTACTGCATTGGAAACAATGTTGCCCTTTTCCGACTACTTTCTTTCCAATTTCCATATGCACTGTCATCCAACGACTCTTCACAAGTTGATATTTTTCTGTCATCCAAATGCTACATCTACCACACATTCACCACCCAAATGAATTTTCTTTTTTAGGGTGAAAAATAAACCATTTTTTTTTGTTTTTGATTATAATATTCGACAGAGAAGGTTAAACCACTCATGTTCACATGCACCTCACCGGCAAAGTCTTCACCTTTATATATAAAGGATCCTGCTTTTGTACATTTAAATGTTTTTTATATGTACAAAAAATCTCTCCCTTCCAATCATCTTCTGAAATTACATAGATTACAGTGCATCAAGGACTCTACAAGGTCTCAAAAGGGTATTTTTCTTTCCTTCTCTTTCTCTTCCTTTTCCAACCGAAACATTAGTTTTTTGTGTTATCAACTGAGCAATTAGCGTTGTTACATTTCCTTGTATCCATGTCAATTTGTTTTCTGTTTATGCCTTTCTCTTCTCTAGTTTATTGTTTTGGTTTTCCTGAGAAGTAATTTGCAGTTTTGTTGTATTTTCTGCATGATTTGTACTCAAAAGGCAAGAGACAGCCAGAAAAAGGTTATCTTGAATCTGAAAACATTCTGAAAACATGCTGCTAAGAAGCTCTTCAACGCCAGTTCTTGGATCCCTCCTTTCCAACTTCACAGATAGTCCTAACAACAGTATTCACTCAGAAACCAGCCATGGAATTAAGCACTTTCCACCAACCAGCGTTCCCCAACATTATCACAAACTTCATGTCCCCCAAACTGGGTCCTTCACTCTCCCTTCCTTTTCATGTGGTTCTTCCCCAATCTCTCCCTCAATTGGTGAGCTTGAAAGGCAAAGCAAAGGCTTTAGAAGAGTTCAATCTGATGGGAACTTGCAAGACTTGGCCTACTGCAACAACGAAGACATGTTGGAATTTTCAGACCCTTCCAAGAGGTTTCCAACGAGGAACAGGTGCTTGGTGCTGGAGACCATTCCTTCTTTCTCGATTGGTAAGCACAATGGCCTGCGTGTAGAAGAGGAAGATGAAGAAATGGAAAGTGAGAGCGAAGAAGGGGAGGAGAACGGAAGAGAAGGGTTTAGTGTGGTGAATGGTGTGATATTGAGTGAAGCTGGGAAAGCGAGAGATGGAGTTTGCAGAGTGAGTTTTGATGAGCAGGAAGAGGGTGGAAGTGGTAAAGAAATGTATCTTGCAAAGGGGCTTGGAGTAGAGTGCTGTGGTGATGGCATAGGTGGCTGCAGAGGGGGTGGTGGAGGTAGCAGTGATCACAATCCTTTGGGTTCTGGAGGGAATGATGGAGATAGGCATGATGTGGAGGAATATTACAAGAAAATGGTGAAAGAAAATCCTGGGGATCCTTTGTTTCTGAGGAATTATGCTAACTTTTTGTATCAGGTAAGTTCTGTTTATTTCCCTGTGTATTCAAAACAAAAGTCTTAAATACAAATCACACCTAAACACTCATCATGATAACCAATTTGTTGGTCATAATAAGCTACTTTTGCAACTTCTTTCAGAGGATTTGGTTACTTGGAAGTGAAAATGTAGTGATGATTTGAATCTAGTGTTAGGGAAAACACCAAAACTTGGTTTTGTTAGTGGGTGTTTTTGGTGATGAATTTTGTCTTTTTACAGTTCAAACAGGATCGTGAAGGAGCGGAGGAGTACTATTCCCGAGCCATATTGGCAGACCCAAATGATGGAGATGTTCTATCACAGTATGGGAAGCTAGTTTGGGAGGTACACCATGACCAAGAACGTGCCTCAAGCTATTTTGAAAGAGCAGTTCAAGCCTCTCCTGAAGACAGGTATGTGCAGAAGATTCAGAATGTTATGATATTTCTTAAAGCTTTATAATGGTTTGAAATGCATTCTGACAAAAGAAGTTACTTTTTTTGTGATAACAGCCATGTACATGCAGCATATGCTAGTTTCCTTTGGGACGCAGAGGAAGAGGAAGATGGTAACAATGAAGCACAGTGTTTGCCTCCTCATTCTCATCAGGGAGCTATGGCTACAGCAGGTGCTTGAATTGGTGGGGTTGGAATGCAGAAGCGAGTGTGTTATCATCATCATGTGTTGAAATTCTTGTATTGAAGGCAATGTTGTAAGAGTTGGTTCTGTTCAGAAGGCTGCACATTCTATTAATAACACAAATCTACGATCTCTAGCTTTGAGTTTCTGTAGCACAGTTGGTTGTTTTCCTTTGTCAGAGTTGTGCGCAAACTAAACTAATTACTTAATCAACATCTACTGCTTCATAACATGTTTTATTCGGGACTAGTACTTGTATGTTTCATCAAAGGCACTGCACAGCTTAAGAAGGAGAACATAGATTAGATGAAGAAAAGGGCATGAACTGATGAAACAACACACTAAGCCATTGTACTACAAATATCAGATCATGAAAAAGGTTCTGAAAGATCTCAATCTGAACTCAACATTGAAGGATGATGGGAGAGGAAATTTTAGGTGAAGAATATAGAGAATAATAGTGATGCTGATAAGGGTCTTCTTGAACTGAATGTGGAGAGGAGAAGAAGGAATTGAATGCTGCTGCTGAATATCTTTGATAGTTCTAATGGAAAAACCACTACCTATTTCGTCAAATCATGATACTCACAGGAAATGAGTCCTACCAAGTTTTAAACTGGTTTTTAATAGCAAAGGCATGTTTAAACGAGATGATAGATTTTATTTAAAGAATATTATGGAACTTTACTTGGAAGTAAAAGAGAAAAAAACTTTGCGTGGTTTTCAATAATTTTTACCATGTATATTAGTCAAGATAAAAGCCTATAAAATTATAACAAAATAATCTGCCATGTAAAACATGTACATGGTAAATGTTTATTTTATATAATTATAACTTCCGATATATTAGTTCTTTTTAAATATGTAAATATTATATTTTAAATCAAATAAAAAACGATTGAAAAGTCAACAACAAATGAAAAACAATTCAAAATATTTGGAAGATATGTAATTAGAAAATAGTTCTAAGAGTAGTATGAGTTTTTAAAAGATTATTTATTAGAACTTTCAAGATCAGTTAAAATTTGTAAGGATTCAAGCTGGGTTGAGTTAAAAGATTTTTTCAAATTTTTGTATGGACCAAAAATAGACCTAACTTACTAAGAATTCAGCTTATCGGGATTAGCTCACCAACTTGGACAAAATAAAAATCATCTCATTCTTAACTTAATCATCTAATCCAAAATACAAGTATCTTTTCCTAAGGTCTAGGTTTTCTCGATTTTTCTTCCAACTTTGAGATTATTTAGGTTTAATTTAAAAATGGTTAAATATGTTTTAAGTCTCTTAATTTTTTGTGGACATTTGAATTAAATTTTTAACTAAATTTTGTTAAGTTTATTTGACATTTAAAACATTTTATGAGCATTTGTGTTGTTTACACAATTTTTAACATATTTCTATTTCAATGTTAGCTAAAAGATACGTTTAAAATGTTAAATAAACTTAACAAATTTTGTTAAAAGAGTTAAATTAATTCACATATTTCTAAAAAAGAGTGACTAAATTAAATCAGGAAAAACTAATTGTAATATCCCCTTAAATTTAGGAGAACAAAAATATATATAAAATTATGATTTAGTTTTTGAGACAATAATTTATTTCTTGTCTAAAATATAAAAAAAAAACAAATTTTTAAAATAGATTTGAAATTTTTGAATTTTGGTGACTATTAAAAAAATGTTCGATCAAAGAAAAATGCATAACAAAAAGCTTTTAGTTTGTTTACTTATTTTGTAAATTAACTTGTTCTAGACTAAAATTATCGTAAAATAATGTACACTTTCATTTAATTATAAATTTTTGAACCTTGGTATCAGATTTACAAATTTTACTAACTCCTGGACTGAATAGTACAAGCCTTCTCATCGTTGGAGTTGTTTTCAAGTAAAGTCAAACGATTAAATGAAAAGATTTAATTATCTACGTCTCGACAATGTCCCCAAACTAATAGAGAAAATTTATAATAAGATTTCCATAAGACTTGCTACAAGTTTTAACAAAGGCAACGAGCCAATGCACCCATAAATGCACCGCAACATCTGACAATTAAACACAACCTCTACTGATGTCTAAACTAAACCACTTTCTTACTTTCAACACCTCTCGTGATTAAAAGGCCGCCACAATCCAAACATGGAACAATACAAACAACAACCAAAACTTCCCACGCGAATGGCATGCTAAATAACATTCAAGGGGAACCAACTGATCTATGCTTGTGAAACAAACTGTTTAAAGTCTCAATGGCTTTTACTAGAAAAAGACGCACCCAAAACGTAAGACTACTTAATGTGAAACCACAGAAGAAAATGTTCTGCAGTAAATACCCACACCAAGCACAGATTTCACTAATTGTATAAGCCCTTTCAACAGAATCTTCTCACTCCATGCTTTTGCCATTTTTTCTCATCGTGAACTACGCTGAAGATAACCATCTCCTCTTAGTCTCGAGTAGTCTGAATTATCCAGATTACTTCCCCTTCCCATGTTCCTTGCACCAAAACGCCCTCTCGGAGCATCTGCCTGATAACTGCCTCTGCCTCTTCCCCTTCCTGACCAACGAAATAAAAAGGAAATGGACTATAAACAAATCATTTTCTAATTTGAACAGAAAACACTTCAGAACTGATCACAGTAGAGTATCAAAATTTTACAGACATATATTATACCTTTTCCAAGTCAATTTATTTATAATATTGATAGTATATTAGAAACTTCTTTAAACACTATTAGGAGAGAAAAATAGAAAGGAAAAGAGAATTAGTTTCTCCATAAGGTAAAATTAGCTTATGCATTAAAAAACAGATTTTGGAGAAGCTAATAGGAAACAACCTCTATAAATCAGCTTGTACGTGAGATAATATTAGCTTATGAAGACAAGCTTATTTCTCTCTCCCAAAAGTATTTATTGGAGAAGTTCCTTAGCATATTTTAGTAATAAATGCTAATTTCTGCACAACGGGTTCCTTAGCATATTCAGCCATAAGGCTATCACTCAGATCACTAATGCTATCGAGTATGTATTTATTAGGTGCAGTCCGACACTAACAATTGCAGCAAGTAATAAAAACCTTCCAAGGATTTAACCCACACAACTTGAGAGGCTAAAAACATTTGAAAGTATAAGAGCTAAATGAAAAAGGTCAAAAACATTACTTCCTCCTCGAACTGCAGTGCCACTGTTTGGCCTCCGCTCTTCTATGTATACTTGTCTTCCAGCTAACTGAATTGGAGAAGCCTACAATGAAGTATAGAATGAACATAGATAAGAACCATGTTATCGCATTAAAAAAACAATAAGAATAAAAATATAAGCAATCTGCATAACAAGACCGTTGAGTCAAGCCGGATTACTTATTTATGTTTTGGGCAAACTACACAACACTGCCCTCTGCTTTAAATTTAAAAATTACACCCCTTTACGAATGATAAAATACATGTTACACTTCAAAAATTACACCCCCTTACGCATGATAAATACATGTTACACTTCAGTTCATTTTAATATCAACAATCTTATTAAAGAATTTTTCTATCTCTGAACATCAAGAAGTAGTTTTAAACTCAAACTCTGAAACAGTAGAAGAGAAATGAAATCCAAAGCCAAGATCAGATGTTCTGCTTAAAACTTCAAATCCATCAAAAATTTTAAATCAAACACAAGTGAGAGAAAGTTCAAGAGAAACGAAAATGACCTTGGAAGGGGGAGTAGTACTTTAAATTAAAGTGACATAGCTTGAACCATACTTGGGACGATAAGTGCAAGATGTCTTTTTTTTATTGACAAAAAAAGCTTCAAATTCATAAGATGTAGATACTTGATTTCACTTTTCACTACAAATTCAACCAACGAAACTGTCATGATTTTCTTAAAGACTAATAATAAACCGGTATTGAACCATAAAACATAAAAATATAAGTCAAAAAATGTCAATTTCATTCCACAGTCATGAGAAAACAATTGAAAATGACAATAAATCAAATAAGCAAACAGAGATGTCCTAGATTTAAGCAGTAAGAAAATTGATGTTGTATAATTTCTGTAACAAATGTAAAGATGTTCTGTGTTCTTCTGTTTATCAAGGTACTTAATATTAGATTATCAAATGAATATTAGGTCTAATAAGAAAATACAACATAAAATAACCACAAACCTGAAGTGCATTTTGAACACCAACGATATCTTCAAATTCCACAAATGCATAGCACACTCCAATTTCCTGTAAACGTCAATTTTTACTTTACCTTTTTTTTATATTTCTCATGAAAGGAGTGCATTCAATTTAATCCAAGAGTGAGGAGCTACCTTTCTAACCCTGATGAATATTCCATCTGGCTTAATTCTGCCAAAATTCTTAAATTCCTGGTCAATCTCTGCTTCAGTAACGTTAGCAGGCAAGTTTCTCACATAGACAGAGGTTACTTCACCTGGAACAATTAAGATCAGAAATCAACTTCATGTTTAATTCTAAAAATTCTAAGACCATGTTAGACAATGTAAGTCATGCAACAACAGTTAAGATATGCAGTTTCCAAAATGCAAGAACTGAACCATTTTCATTATAAATAATTTTCAAATTTCTTTTTCTAAATATTATGGATCGAAAGGGTTATGCCCGCAACATCCTCTAAAGTCTCCTAAAATAATTTTGTAGTGAAAAATCTTTCTGCAGGTATAATTGTTTAAAAACTTGTATGATACTCACTCCTAGTAGAAAATAAAAAGTCCAGCAACCAAGACCTCACCAAGAATGAACAAAGAATAGTAATTCCCACACCATCATCCTAAATGATACAAGTAATAAAAGGTATATACTATATAGACACCAGAACCGCAACGAATATGATCACAATATCAGAGGATGATAAACTAAACCTTCATCTTCTAGTCCATAGCCTTCATCTGCGGGCTCAGACCCAGATTCAGGGACATACATAGATGCAGGGCTCGACTGCTGAATAACAGGCTGTGCTACATGGTTCACCTCTGAAGGAGGTGGAGCACTTTTAAAGGTGTATTGGGGAACATGCTGTGGAGCAGCTGATAACATAGGCAGCCCTTTGGAGACTCGTAACTGCAAGTTCATTGCGACACAATTAAATTAAGAAAAAACACCAAAAGTTGAAAATCAATTTCTTTTTAATTAGGTTCAAGGACAACAGATACAAAAGAATAGCAAATTAAGACTTTCCCACTATTTGATGCCTTGTGATTCATTTAAGAGAGGCCAGCTAAAGAAAGAGAATGTTCCAAAGAAATAACTTCTGACAAGTAAGGAAACTGAATTTCTTGCCAACCTTAATTTTTCACTCCTTTTACTGTTTTCCTCATCATCTAAAATACTACAAAAAATAATGCTGCCTAGTCAAATCACCCAAAGCAGACAAATAAGGAAAAAATGTACATAAAGTTCCATATGAGTTGTTTGTGTGTAGTGTTTTTCAATCAAAATCAAATTCTAGTGGCCTAGGAGAGTTCAATAAATCTCACAAAACACAAATTCTTGATTGCAAACAATTTAAGGAAATCATGATAATGGAAACATAAAAGAATGGTTTAAATAAAGACTTGTTACTCCAACAGTGTGGTTACGTTGTTCATGGACAGTGCATAGTTACACAAATATTAAAAGTATTAAACTGAAAGTATTACATACAATAGAAGCGTAAGTTTTCTTAGGAGGCTCTTCAAAAGACTCTTCCACAAGAGCTGCAGGGGGTTCTTGGACAGTATGAGCAACATTGTGAATTGGTGGAGATGCCTCCTGTGCAGAAGTTTCCTCCACAACTATTTCGGTTTCAAGATCTTCATGGATCTGCTGGTGGTGCTCAGGAAGACTATACTTGTCCACTGGATCATCGTCAATATGAACTGAGTTTACATAGTCCCTAGCTTCTTCCTCTAAACTGTAGTCTGAAGCTACTAAATCACAAACACAGGATTCTATTAAAAAATTGTGCAATAAATATAAATATTGTTAAATTTTAGTTTGGATAGATCAAGATAAAAGACTGAGAAAATCTGTCGCACCAGGACATGTTTTTAAAAACCTATTATCGTTACTTAAAAACTGTGTTTTTGGATACCTATTACACAGATTGTGAATCTCCTCTTAACTAAACGGACTGCAGCACAAATTTTCAGTAAAACTAGTACAAAATTGTCCTAAAAACATAATTCTGCAGCTAATTTACCTGGTGGCTCTGCAAGAGATGCAGACACATGCGGCTGATTATCGATTGCTTCAGACGCCACTGGTATCATATTTGGGTATGTAACACCTTCTTCCACAAAATGAAAAATATCATTCAGAACAAAGTAACCCTTCTCTTGAGGAGCGAGAAAGAATGTTTGAACAAACTTCCGCCTCCCAGTGATATCCTTTAGCTTCACAGAACCTGAGACCATGACAAGCACACCTCCATCCCAAGAGTCCAGAGAATTGATTGTCTTGATCTCAATCGAAGTGAAACTCAGTAATGAAACAATTGAATGAATTTGCTGCATGAGAACCCTAAACTGGTCAGCTATTAGCTAGAATTTAACCAAAACAGAAAAGGTGGAAAAGAAGCATACAAGAAATTATCAGACATGTATCTGAAAGAAAAATAACAATATATTTACTTTGACAGAACATTTTTCTCACTTTCGTCAGCTTGATTTCACTTTATTTCATGTTTTCAAAAGTTTTTACAGGAATCAACTTCCAGTTTTATATTCTGTCTTCACTGTTTCCTATACATATTATTTAAAACAAAAAATAATGAAAATAAAAAGCATTTACAGACAAAAGAGAAGCGACAGCAAAAACAGGAAGTAACAATCAAAACGAAAATTGTTAATCAAAAGACGCTGAAATGACAATTAATTGAGAGCACCAAAACTAATAGAATTATAACAAACCTACACATACAGTAGGCATTACCAGCAAATACATCTAAAAACCAAAAACTAAAATCCAGCATCCATTCTGTGTTATCTAGCTATATGAACTAGAATTTTAATTATATGTTTACAACAACAAAAAAGAAAAACCTCCACAATATTCCAACCAAGCACAAACTGAAAAAAAAAAAAAACGCACAACATGGATAACCTAAACACAACAGTAACCTCAAAACCTCGAAACAACACTTCTCATAAACAATAAAGTTGGAAAAAATACGCATGACCTAGCAAGGCATACCACCACATCTTGCGCAGATTCAATGGAGTCTCCATCGACACGAATCATGCTGCTGGAATCAGAGTAAAACTGGTGAACGAGATTCGGCTGCTGGCGGAGAATCTGATAGTACTGTCCGACAAAGTAGGAGCCAACCTGAAAGCAAAACATCAGAGCACTGACTCAGCCTCCAACTTGAAACGCGGATCAAAGCACAAATAAAAAAAAAGAAAAAAAGAAAAAGCGCCATAAGAGAATACCTGTGTTGCACTCACGGAACCAGGATATGACGACGCCATCTGGAAAGAGCGTTGGAGTTCAGAGCATGCAGAGCTTCTCCCAGGTCTTGCGGCAGATCGAGGAGAAGAGCGCGCGCAAAAACCCTAATTCAAGAAAAGAGATGAAGCGGGGTTGGGCTTTAAAGACCAAGGAAGAGGCCCAACGAGAGGAGAGAGAAAGAAGGGGATTCGGGTTGAGAGAGAAAGGGTGGAAATGAAGGAAGTGTGGAGTTATAGATCGGAGCTTGAGAATGGTGCTGCGCAGCTTAGAGTGTTAAAATATGAGAGAGGTGTGTCTGAAGGTGTGAGCAACTGTGTGAGTGGAATGTGATGTGATTCTTTTATATTTTATAATATTTTTATTTTTTATAATAAAAAAAGGTGCGCCGAGAAATCATAGTCATGGGATTGCTTATCTCTTATAATAAACGGGCTACATTGATTTCAAAGAAACACGATGGACGGCCACGATTTCAGTTACACACCACACCGTAATTGGGCTAATGTTATGAATACGTACGGTTGTGGTAGGAGAATCTTACCGAAGCACTAGATATCTTTAATCTAGACTTCAATCGAAGAAGTCGCAACTTCTCTACGAGAATTCAATCAATAGTGTAAATGATGAAAAATAGATCCTTGAATTTAATTTAAAAACTTTTTTCTAACTAATAGATATTGTTTGATGATTTCATCTGAAAAATTAAATCATTTAAAAGTGTGGACACAAAATGCAAATTAAAAAATATCTTTATAACTATATTTAAGTCATGATTATGTAATATTGTAAATAATGTTTAATAGATTGTGTATTCATTATTTTCTGTCTTTTTCACAGGGATTAATTTAAAAATTTTTCCAACTGTTGAAATGTCAAGAGATAAAATAGTTAATATCTTTTACTGTATAAACAATATTTTTATTAATGAAAATATTCGTATTAAATGAATGTAGAAGTATATCAAAGTAATTTTTTTATATTTTATGAAAGAGCACTTGGTTATTTTCCTTATATGTGAACACATGCCTTTAGGGGATGAACAATTATACACATCTTTTACGTAATATGCACATCTCTTATGTATTGTCTAGAACAAACAATTCACGGTGAAATAGCTTGTGTTTTTTTTTTACTATAGTATCTTATTATAAAAAAATAATTATGCTTATTTTAATACCTATAAAAAAATACTGTTCTAAAAAAATTTTAATTCAAATACATAGGCAACTAACTGTAGGAAATAGTTTTTTTTTTTTAAATTCGAACAGATGGTAAGTAAATGTTGTAAATAAATTATTTCTGTTTATGAATATTTTGGCCCCAAAACAAATTACTTTATCTTAAATTAGAATCTATATTTTTATTTTACTTAGTTACTGTTCTTGATTTTTTTTTACAATAAAATTCTCTCCCTGATTCCTTTTTAAATAGAAGTGTTAAGGGTGATGATTATAAATTACTGACACAATAGACCAATTTGATAAAATACATATAACATAAAATTAATAATTTATTTAAAATAATATATAATTAAGATTTTTATATTTAATTGAACATTGTGAAATCTGTTAAAAGAGTTCAAACTCTATCATATCTAAACTAACTCACTTTATTATGAATATTGTGATAGATTTAAAATAGATGATCTCAAACTCAATCTAAGATTTAATTATATACTTGTCTCAACTCACTTGGAAGTTTGCATAACCTAAGGCAAAAATAAAACTCTTCTTATAATAATACACCTCCATTACATATCAACCTTAACATCAAACAAACAAATATAAATACTTTTATGGTATGTGTTTACTTCTTCATATCCATCTTAGTATTCTAGTTTGTGTTCGTCTTTCTTGTTCATTGCACTTAACCCTAACATTAAACAAATACATATAAACATCATTGTAATGCATATTTTTCTTTATATTAATCATAAAATTCTTGTATTTGTCATTCACCTTTGCAGTTTTTTCTTCGACACAATTTTATCCTCAACCTCAATTTCAAATTGAAATATCTTCCATTTTTATTTTTCACTTTTTTAGTAAAAATATTTTTTTTCTCTTCCACTATTTATCTTCCTATTATCGTCCTAGTTATAATTTGTAGGAACACGAGTTCATTGTGAAATAGAAAACATACCCACTAATCACATATATTGTATGACTTTACTATGTTTTTGCTTCTTTGGTGGTTGTAGTGGATGATGGTAACAATGTCTACTTATAATTATTCTTTTGTTGATTATTAAAAACTACTCTTATACGAAATAATGTTGGTTATTAAATAAATATTTGGATAATTTGCAAATATTCCAGTGTTAACAAAATAAAAAAAGTTGAAGTGAGTCGATCATTATCATGAAAAGTATGAATGTCTCAAGTCTTATGTCTTCATTATCATCCTTTAAAAATCCTTCTCAATATATCATTTCACCTTTAATCATCATCAATGTTAAAATTTTCTATTAAAGTCATCTAAACCATACCAAAAGTTCAAAAGAAAACTTACAAAACCTCTTTCAAAGATTTGAATTCATCATGTGACAATATCATCCGCAAGTTGACATCTCATTTCTAACAGAGTAGTCTACTAAAATTAAGCATCACATTATTATAATACAAAAGAGCACATGACATGAAATATACATGTACTAACCATTACAGTTATCCATAATATATTTAGAATAAAAGCTTAAGCACACCACGGTGTCATAAAATATAACACAAGAGTACTATTGTTTTACAAAAGATTGCTTATAGAGCAAGAGATTTACAATAAACTAAGAGTTCTTCAAAAGGACTCAATAGTGAGTCCCAACCTAGACCATGGGAACCACCCTACACTGCATCATCTTCACCATCCTGAGTACCACTAGGGGTTTCCACATCTGCTCACACCAATAGAATTGGTGATCATTGCAAAAAGGCAAAGTCATACAAAATACAGAACACAAATAGAAGGGTAAGCTAGAGTAAAATATTTTAACATGTTATCGAGCAAGCAAATGATAAAACAAGTTATAATCAAACGAAACAGTAGGCACCCAAATCATGTGAAAGCAAACAATTACAAGACTCTTCCACTCAATATCCGGATCATACGCTTCGTATAGAATTCTAAGCTGTGCAGAGTCTAGGGGTTATCACCCAACCACACAAAAGGTTAATCCTCTAATGTCTTGGGCCCAATATGTTTCAAGACTAGGACCTTCTGCCACTCTCACCACATAAGCCGTTCCGCTTATGTGAACATGACAAGATATCTTCCTTTATCTATACATCTCCTATATCAAGTGTACACTAATCACCATCACCAAGAGTTTTCCTTAAAACTCTTGTACCAACAAAATTCACATGTCATATCAAGCATTCAATCATCATGCCAAAACACCACTATCATACAATTCCATACCTTAATTCATTCCAAGCATACTAATTTCAGTTCTTACCAACCAAATTACTCATGCACATTCACATACTTCATACATTATCAAGATAAACAATCGGCCACAGAAGTAAAAGACATTGAAATCGTAACCATGGAATTGCTGATCTCTTGTAATAAACGAGCCACATTGATTTCAAAACAGCTACGATTTCAGGGTACACACCACATAGTAATTGAGCTAATGTTATGATTATGTACGGTTGTGGCTACCGAAGCATGATATCTTTAATTTAGACTTCAATAAAAAGTCACAACTTTTTTAGGAGAATTCAATCAACAATGTAAATGATGCAAAAATAGATCTTGCATTTAACTTAAAAAAAAATTCTAACTAATAGATATTGTTTGATGATTTCATCTAAAAAATTATATTATTTAAAAATTCTTGACACAAAGGTAAAAAATATCTTTATATAAGTCCACTATATTTAAGTCATGATTCATGTAATATTGTAAATAATGTTTAATAGATCGTGTATTCATTATTCTCAATTTCCTAACGATTGAACTGTCAACAGATAAAATCTTCAAGTAATAGTTAATATCTTTTACTGTATAAACATTATTTATATTAATGAAAAACAAATGAAAATATCTGTATTAAATGAATGTAAAAGTATATCAAAGTAATTTTTTTTATATTTTATGAAAGAGCACTTTTATTTTCCTTATGTGTGAACACATGCCTTTAGTGGATGAACAATTATACATTTATTTTAGGTATTATGCACATCTTTTACTTATTGTCTAGAACAAACAATTCACGGTGAAATAGCTCCTGTTTTTTTTTTTTTACTATAGTATCTCTTTATAAATAAATAATTATATTTTAATTATCATGAGATATTTTAATTTCAACAAAATAAAAAAATTGAAGTAAATCTATCATTATCATGAGAATTATGAATGTCTGGAGTCTTATGTTATCATTAACATCCTTTAAAAATCCTTCTCAGTATATCATTTCAAGATTAATCATCATCAATGTTAAAACTTCTTATTAAAATCATCTAAACTATCCCAAAAGTTCAAAACTTCCTATTAAAGTCATCTAAACTATCCCAAAAGTTCAAAAGAAAACTTACAAAACCTCTTTCAAAGATTTGAATTATTCTGTATCTGGATGAATCGATATTATTACATTCCAATTCCTTCCCGATACCTCGGAACCGAATTGAATCCCAAATTGACGGGTTAGTGTGAGCTTATCCATGCAGTTATGCACCCTTCGAATAGGAATCTATTTTCTGAAAGATCTCAGCTTTCGTGCGTTGGTGGGTCTTCGAGATCCTTTCGATGACCTATGTTGTGTTGAAGGAATATCTATATGAAAAGATAGTTCTATTTCTATTCGATTAGTATTTTCTATTAGTATTAAATTCGTTTGAGTTAGTGATCTTTGAATTTATTATAGGAATGTGACATGATCATCCGCAAGTAATGTAAAACTAATAGTAAAATGTTTGAAACTACTACCTAAATATTTAAATAATTGTTATATGAATTTTAATAGGCATTTGAATAAGAAATAGAAAACAATAAATATCGAAAAAGTATGTAACAATAAAATTCAAAACATTGACTTAATAAACCCAATCTAGTGAAAAATATATTTATTAAAATCATATCTAACCCACACAAACGTTAAAAGAACAAAAAAATTATGTTAAATGAAAACAAAGAAGAAATTTAAAGAAGGAACTGACAACTGAAAAGTGATTGAAAAAAATATTTATACACTATTTAATCAAAATAAAATAAAAAATTACAGCTTTTTTAATAAATAGCTTACTTGTTTAATTACAACTCTTTCTATTATTTTGTTGTTTCAAATGCATTTTTGTTCAAGACAGCTTTAATTCCCTCTAACGGTTGTTCGATTTGGAAAAGTGTTTCCAAAACCACTAACTTCATTTATAAATTTACTACTTTAAAAAAACTTCTATAATTTACCCCGCTTTCAACTCTAAAATTAATTGCTTAAATTCCAAATGAAAAACCAAAATTACATAAGTTGATAACGAAAACCTATTTTATCACAGATTCACTTAAAACGGATAAACATAGACCAAGTAAAATTGTAAAAAATTTTAAGGGTTAAATATGTTTTTGTCCCTCAAGTTTCAGCAAAATTTGAAATTAGTCCCTCATCAAAACTTTTGACCAATTTAGTCATTCATCTTTCAAAATACGTGAATTTAGTCTTTTTAACCAAATTTTGTTAAGTTTATCTGACATTTCAAGCGCATTTCATGATAATATTTAAATTAACATTGAAGCAAAAATATGTCAAACAATATAAACAATTTAAATACTATCATGAAATGCACTTGAAATGTCAAATAAACTTAACAAAATTTGGTTAGAAAGATTAAATTCACACATTTTGGAAGATAAAGGACTAAATTGGTCAAAAGTTTTGATGAGGGACTAAACCCAAATTTCGCTCAAACTCGAGGAACCAAAAACATATTTAACCCAAACTTTAAAGACGAACTTGAATGAATTTAAATAATCAAATATGCCAGCTAATGGTTCTCAGCCTGTATTTTTGGCCTATGCATAATTCGTACAGCAGCAAAAAGAGGGATACATTTTCCAAACGAACTCAGAATTTAAAAATTCGAACTCCTTTCAAACATGAGACACCAAAATGTTACTTAATCCGCATTAAAAAAAAAACAAATACTAACCGGTGAAAAGAAAATTACCAATAGAATGTACACTGAAAAAACTAAAAAAAAACAATAGCAAATTAGTCAAAACGATTTTCTATCTTCAATTGTATAACTACAACTGTGCTCCATACCTAAAATATCAAATTACCTATAAAACAAAGTAAAAAAATACAGGAGGCGAAAACAGTTGACATCTCATTTTGTGAACTCAGTAATAACTCCCGTAATAGGCTTGAGGAACTGCAGCAGGTTGCTGTGCAGGGGCTGCAACAGGTTGCGCATAGGTCTGTTGAGGAACCGCCGGCTGAAATTCAAATTCATAACAAAAGAATCACCCTTAATAAAACTAACCATGCTTATGTTTACCAGAATCTATCTATCTATCTAAATATATAAACAACAAACAACGTTAGGTGAGTCATAAAAAAAATTGCACGGAACTCTGCATATTTCCTTTATTCGTTCACTTTCCCTTTTTCAATACAAAAACAAAATCACAAAATAAAAGTCCCATGAACAACTGAATAGAATTGTATCGACTAATCCGAATACATGTTAGAGGGAAAATAATCATAAAAATATAGAGAAACTGGTTGTACCTGTGCAGGATAAGAAGGAGGGTAGGCACCGTATGCAGTACTAGGTGGAACTGATGCGGGCAATTGAGAATTTGCATAATTGCCGCCATATCCAGCATAAGCCCCATAGGAAGCCTGTACCAAATCAGAATGAATCAGTATAGAACATATATGACTCTATCAACCTGCCGAAACAATTGGCGGAGAATGACACCAGATTGACCACAAAATAATATAACAGTTTCAATTAAACAACGAATTAATATTACACCTAACTCAGGTGCTTATTTTATGAATATAGGTGTACAAACACTCAATGACACAGAACACCAATAAAAAATGTTAGCTCCATCATAGAAATACTAATCATTTTGGTACACAGCAATATAGGTGTACAAACACACAATGACACAGAACACCAGAAAAAAATGTTAGGTCTACCATAGAAATACTACTCATTTTAGTACACACCAAAACAATGCACATTCATGACACACTTTTTGTGTACACATTATCTTATTTTACCCTTAATTATATTTTAATTTTCAATATTTCAAACCCTAAAACTATTATTCTCTTCTTTTATGCAAATATGAATCTATATTGTCTTTCCAATATTGTTTTCATTCAAATTATAAATTACACGTCAAATTATAATAACACATTTTATAATTAAATAAAATTATAAAATTAAAATTAGTATAAAGATTAATTTTAACTAAAAAATGAGATAGTATAATAAGAAAAATGCGGAAACACAAGCTCAATGGCGCTAACTTTGATAAAGATGCTTAAAGCAATCATGGAGTTAAACTGCAAGAATTTAAGGAGAAATTATACTTTAATAATGCTGAAGCTTAATAGAATGGGTTTGTCACATATTATATGTCCACATTCGTTTCTAAAAACACAATCAGGATGATATCTGATTAACAAGTATAGCAAACAAAAGTAGGGAACATGGAGTTAGCTTAGCTTGACAGATTTGACAGTCTAAACAGCCTAAAACAATATCCAGGGTCAGTGATTCACACGTATAAACCCTACATACACAATAAGCCAGCAAATAAGAAGAAAGGATACTATACCTGTTGGGTGTAACCAGCAGTCCATTGTTGCCCTTGTGCTTGTGTAACCGGAGGCCAAGTTTGAGGTTGTACTCCATAATTAGTCCATTGGTTTTGTGCATTTGGATACGCACCAACCACGGATTGGGCAGGTGATTGAGCAGAATAAGCTCTTGACACTTTAACTTTGTCTGAAGCTAAGAAATCCTCAGCATGACGTTTTTTCAACTCTGACATGCTTCTGTGTGGCAGAAACAATTTGGCATGCCTATCCTCTGCCCTCTTGATTGATTGAACATCTCCAAAGAGATTCAAAAACTAGAAAATAAACAATTCAAAAAAATGAATAATATTCAAATTCAACATGTAAAGTATAGAAAGACAAAGGAGGCCTTTGAAGAAAGAGACACATACTCATTAAAAAATTAAGATATAATAATTCTTTGAAAACAATAGCAAAAGACCATCAAATATGTGTACAATATCGTAGAAAATGTATCCAATTAAGATAATTATAAAGAGAAGAGGTAACAAAATAAAGATATATTATACTGCCAATGGTATATGTGAAGCAGTGTTACAATAAACTACCATTTCAAAACCGTTCAAAGAGACACACGTTAAATTCAAGGCAATTACCATTTCAAAACCGTTCAGAAAGACAAAAGTTAAATTCAAGGCAGTGAAACGTATCAATATCACCACTGCTAAATTCCCTCCACTGACTCCTATATTTTTGTACTGTGAACATGTTCAACTTTCTACTTTGGTCATGATTATTCAGTTTTCATTCAAAGACTTGAATGAAATTCTAATTTCCTGGCATACATCAGTGCCCCCTAGTTACACCAAGCCATGACAATTATCCGATAATAAGACTAGTACTGCAAATGAGAGAGGTTAGTGTTAAAAGAACTAAACTTCAGATCAAGGGCTGTCAAAATTAATAAATTAAACCAATCTTGATATGATTACCATTATCTCTTCTCAATCTCATTACTCGAAAAGACAAAAACACCCCCACACACTAGACACAGAAGCAAGCACAACCAGCATACAAAGACAACATATTTAAATTTACCAATCATTAACCACTTTAATCACCTGTACTTTCATGTCACAACCTCAAGCTTAACAATTATCAGTAGACTGTAGATTAAACCATTATATATTTCTTTACTTAGCATCAATTTGATTTCACGTTTCAAAGTTGATGTAATTCTTCACAGTCAGTAAAAGCCGTGCCTCACGGGGCAGTCAGTTACAAGGATCAATCGACCCACTGGAAATTTAGACATGGAATAATAACTAATAAACATACACCAGAAAAAGTAAAATAATATCCTAAAGGCAATATTTAATTACTCAAGGAAACTTATTTAAAACACATTCTAGAACATCCTTCTGACAAGGACTTACCTCCAGAAAAATACTAGAAAGTTCTTCACGCTCAATTGCACTTGCTACACCAGGACTCTCCGAGTTAGGCATTATGAATTTGCAAACCGATGACTCCAGAAAGTCAATATCAACTTGCTTTGGCAAGGGTTGAATAGCCTCAAAATGCAATAAGGCCTGCATGTTATTGAATTAAGAATCTGATTAGATATGAGTGTAAAATAAGATGAAATAGGGTTTTAGGATTAATCTCCCTTGTGTAAACCCTACACAAAGGACAGTTTATTTATATTGATAATGGGCCAAATCCCAGAAATACATAATGGGCTGAGCCCAACTATTAAACACAATATTATATCATCTAACAATGAGAAACATCTATACAAAAATAAAAGAAGAATCTCTAACTACGTAGTCAAAGTGAATATAGATAAAGTAAAATTAAGGACAGACCTCAAGCAGTGGTTTTGACAACAAAACATTCTCCAGCCCCTCAACTAAAATCTGTCTTGCCTTCTCTGCATTCCCAGAAGCCTAAGGACAAAATGAAAAGTATTAAACTAATAGTTGCCAAAAATTTGAATTGGTAATTTTCTTCCTAAAATAATTTGGATGCTTTATTTATTGCCATACAAGAGAAGTATACAAGGCAAAATAGCTAGTGTAATTTAACAGAATGAAGACATGTAAAATAAATTAACTGTGGTTTAAATTAATCAAACTACCAGTAGTTGGCATTCTAAAACCAACGGGAGAGTTTAAAACAAGGAAAAGAGCATTCAACCCCTCATAAATGTTGCCTCTTTTACAAATAGAGAGATCCTACACTTCAATTTTATCCTAGTTATCCTTATCCTGATATTCTTTGCAATGGAAACCATGAACTTGTTTTTACCCTAATCAATATTAAAACTTTAACATTTTTTAAAAATAAAACCTCAAACTTTTTCATTCTAATTGATTGAAAAATGAATCCCTTGTACAAATAGTTCTTTATATCACATTAGATTAAAATTATTTATACTATTTTTCAATTATTAGTCGACTTTGTATTCCTTTTGACACATAATTTTTGTGATATATATAAAAGATATAGTAAAAATACAAATTTAGATTACCAAATAATAAAAAAATTCTTTTTTCAGTTTTTATATATTAATGTTTGAAAAAGTTATTTATACAAATAAAACTAATAAATTATTTAAACTAACCTGAATTTAATATAAAACACTATTCACAAAAGGAATGAGATACAAAATTGAAATTTGGGCACTATGAACAAAAAAGATATAAAATTTAAAGTATTTGATTGCAAAGAAACCCAAGTTTAAGGAACAATTATGACAAGTTTAACGTGTCTACTAGCAAACACATCAAAAAGTTTAAGGGAGCTGAACACTTTTCTTCTGAAAAGAAAAAGGAATACATGTCAAAAGAATAGCCAGCTTTAGATAAGAACAAGCACACAGAAGAGTATTTGCATGAAAAAATGTTAAGGACATTACCAAATAAACAAATCGAGAATACTGAGCAAACAACATCGGCAATGTTTGTGAATGTTCTTTTCCTTTCTCAATAGCAATGGCCTGTTCATACAAGGAGAAGGCATCCTCCATTTTTCCCTGTAATATCGACGTATAGAAAATCGTTAAACAAATCAACCTAGAAAATAAGTCAAATCTAGAAAGAGTCACACAAGCCAGCATACCAATCGGCGTTCCATATTGGCATGCCTGATTATTGCTTCAAGAAGACCAGGGGAAGTTTCAGTATGCACAAGTTGATAGGCAGCTCTAGCACCATCTATATCTCCATTCTGCTCCTTAAACCGGGCACAAAAAAGATGTATCTCTGGTTGTCTCTGCATTATGACAAACAGGCAAAATGACTAAATAGAAAAATTAAGGTTAATCCTTCTCGGGCACTACTGAACACTACGTTGTCAAAATCAAGGGACCAACAAATGGAATGCAAATGTATGACTCACTGACAGGCCAAAGAAAAATATGACAGATATATATTAGAAGTTCAAATTTTAGGAAACCTGATTTTCAACATAGTACCAATGCTTCTAAAAGCAAATGTCTGGAACTATATTACTACTACCACCATTACTAGGCCTTCTGACACATCAACATACAAAAAGATTCTCTCACCTCAGGCAGGCCATATGTCAAGAGGAAAGAGAAAAGAACTAAACTTTTATATATCTACAACTTGACCACAATGTATCTTCAAAGAAATCATTCTCATACACAAAAAAGTAAAATATAGATGAAAAAACCACACAATACAGCACCAAAATACCACTTATATATTTCCAGTCACAACATACTTAAAGAAATGTCAACATTTTTAGACAACATGATTAGAAGTGCAACAAGTCCCAGAAATCACAAAGTCATCAATTTCTTTAGACAACATTCTAGATGGATAAATACTGAGAAAGCTTAAAGCCCTTATTCTGAATTATTAACTATAATCAAATACTACTGCCCTAATGAGACACAGGTTTGACTTTGAGTATATCAACACACAAGTTCAAGTTTCAAAAACTATTTCCAAATAAGAGTAAACTACTTTATCTTTTAAAAACCAACATCAACAAGTGGTCATGTACCAGAGTCGAGTAGATAAATTGCATGCTAACTTCATCCAAAGTTTAAAAACTTTATATGAACTCAACGTTAAATGCATCTCTATGCATAATATTTAGATGAAATTACCTTAACAAAGACTTGGGTGGCTCGGGCAAGAACATTATTTGCAAGATCCATGTTTCCACTGGCTTCCATACAGAGAACATAGCGTATCCAATACTCGGGATAATTGGCACATGCAATGACACACCTCTCATACAACTTGACAATCTAAATCACACAAAAATAAGTGTGTTGTAAAAATTGCTATCGATGATAAAGACACAAGAAAAACTAACAATATAAAACATAAAAGGAAAATACAAAGCATCAAGAAATACTCCTTAGCGGGACAGAGAGGCCCCTCAAATATGAAAGGAGGGACCCTCCTTGCCTGTGACAGATGATTATGAAGATAACAAGACACCTGCATGCATAACATTCGCACTTTAAAAAGAGTAAATTTTACAAATGCATGACGAACCTAGAATGTCCACTGACAAATTAGGGTTTGAAGTACTTAGCCTCAAGAAACCAAATTGAAGGGCCATGCTTTAGTCTCAGTTCAATTTCCCGATTAAAAAGTTGCTTCATCCAACGGATTAGCCAATAAAACATATGATGCAACAGATATTACTTACTGTAAGTCAGTCTATAACAATAAAAATCAGGAACACAATACAATCTTAAAGGAAACCAGTTGTTACCTTGCTTAAGTCACCTTCCCTTTCCAAAAAATCTAGATAGTTGTGCCAATTTTCGAGCTCTCCAACATTGAGAGGCCGTACATGAAAATAGGGCCTTCGGATAGCTGTTTCAAAACCAATGATCTTAGAATCGAACTCTTTAGCTTTTTTATAGATCTCTTCTCTAATGGCGATATACTTCTCCAACGCTTCTGCTTCTGTTAAGCCAGCACTTACAGATTTAGGAGACTTCTCTGCACCATCAGGATGAACTTCTCCTTCAGTACCTTGTCCAGTAGCCTCTGAAGCAACACTTACAGCAGCTTCTTCAGCAGTTCGTAACTCTGACAAAGGTCGGTTTCCAGCTAACTCTTTGAAGCTGCAACACAGTCACCACCAAGGGACTAAAATCAACCCCAAAAACAGAGTATTTGCAAAAACTTAAAACAAAAACAGTTTTCTTCTGATAATAGGGGAGAAATATATTTAAAACACGTAATCACCTGCTGAAATACCGATCTAACTGTTGATTTGGATTCTCTAATATTCTGGTGTAAATTATAGCAAGGCGAGCCCAGTCCTGCTGCATGTACTCATATTCAATGTATTTATCCCAGAGGGGAAAAGAAAGATAATCTGTTCCAACATAAGCCAATCCTCGTTCAAAAAGCCTGAAACATGTTAACACACAGTTCTGGTTAATATTTCACTTTTGAAACATCCCTTTACTGATGCACATCCATGTATGGGAGACAGCAGCACTAATGTTCAAGGAGAACAAACAAATCACTCGTAACATCATGTAAGACATCCAAACGCTGCATTTACCTTCCTGCAATAAATCATACTATGTCTGAGAAATGGAGCAGTCATAGAGGCCATCTTAGCCCTTAACCAGATGTGATCTTCTCGGCAGCAATTTGCAAATTGATGCACCTCAGAGTGTCAAAGATAAACAGAGCTACCATTCCAAAAAGGAAAAGAAAAAACTAGAGAACTATGGACTTTGAAATCAAATGGAAAAAAAGTATATTGGAGAAAATGACCCTAATATTTTCAAACTACCACAAAATAGTGGGGACTCAAAACCAAGGATTTAAACATCAGAATGGAAAACATTCTGGCATGTAATCCCATCAAAGCTTTTCCGCCATACAAGGGAGACATCACTGTTGCACGCATTCTGAAATTAGGTTAGAAAGCAGGCATGAACAGCTGAGCCTAGTGAATGGAAAATCAAATCAAAATCTCCCAATGCAAAAAAACAAAAAGAAAAAAACAAAGGATGACAAACAACTAAACTTCCATTACCTACGAACAGTGTCCGGATCGCCATATGTACTTATAGCAAATATGCAATAATGCAACCACATGTCCACTGAATATGTAACCCCTTGAACAGCACGCTCATACACCTCAACAACTTTATCAATAGAGCCAAGTCGTGCCTCATGGTCAGCATACTTCTTCCAATAACCATAGCACAATGGAAATTCTGCTAGAAAGGAATCATAAACTCTTCGAATCTTCAGAATATTGTCCTTCAACAGAGAAATCATTAATGAGCTTCACAACCATCAGAAAGAAGACCCACACAGTAGTGATAAATATATTGCATTAACTCCACAACTGACCAAACAATGTCAAGGATATTAAACATCCACAAAATTAGGTACAGAGGAAAGAGGGGGAAAGGATGTCGCTTGGTACAAAATAAATAAAAATTACAAACGGAACAATAAATTGCAAATAGTTGTTTGACTACTGCAATAAAAACAAGAGAATCCGCCCACAAAAAATATTGTATATATAGACACTTCTAACTATGAATACAAAGGCAACAGAAATACAAATTAAAAAAATATAGCATTATTATAAAATGCATATTATATTGTATATCTTATATCATATATTTAACAAATCTGAAAGCAATGGGACATGAATCAGTTATTTATTCACAGCCAACCTTGTTAGAATACTGGTTTGTATTACATTACATGTTATACAGTGCTGAGTAAAGAAAATATCTAACAAATATAAAAACAGATATTTAACAAGTATTTGGCTGCCAACTCTTCCGCCATAAACATTCAAAAAACAGTTTCATACATGATAACACCAGATACAAAAAATTACCCAATCACCCCAACTGTGCATCTGAAATATGAAAATAGTAGCGCATCCCAGAAATGTAATTCAAGTCAACAAACATACCTCGGCTACCTTCTCTGTCTCTTCAATCAAGGAAGTCCAGGCACTGAAGTCTAAAGAATTAGCTCTTACAATATTCCATAGTCGATCTTCCTCAGCAGACAAGGCAGCTGCTAATGGTAAGAAAAAATTGAATAAATAGCACCATGTTCATAGACGAGCAAAAGTTACAAAAAAAGAATTACTGAAAGGCTCACATACAATAAACATTGGATTAGTAATATAAAAGACAACATCCAACAGGAAATCACACTAGTTTTATTCCTACAATTTTTAAGTGCATGGTCATATTTATACACAAAATAAGGTCTATCCATATTTTCAATTGAACCATGTCAAATTATAAGTTTAACCTAGACTAAATATCAAGCCACTCGAAATTAAAGTGAACATAAATATCCAAACAGCATCACACCAAAGTATTTCGTTTTCTTTCACATCATATCTCAAATCACGTATACCAGAAGCATCGCATTACTCCTTCTGCATATTTTTATTCAAATTGATGTGGCTATCTGACTGGACAAGCAAGTTCGACTTGCGTCTAAAAATACTCTACATCTACTCTCTTAGACCTGTATGCTATGTAAACTAGAGACCACTCCTTTACAGCCTTCAACTCCACTTCCAGTGAGTGTGATGAGTAAAACTCCTTTTTTTTCATATATAAACTGTTATGAAAAATCACTGACTATCAACATGGATATGCTACTTACATGGATATGCTACTTCCCGTGGAAATCATAACAAGAAATTGCAGAAAGCTCTGCTAGATATTTGCTAGTTACTAAACCATTAAGACCTTTTATGTCTTCCTCGTAACTATACACCAAATAGTTCTGCCCCTAAGCTTGACATTACTACATAAAAATATATTAATAACATGAAAAGAAAAACAAAAAAAAAAAAAACACACCGTAGCCATCTGCGAGTTGTTTTTCATCAGCTGACCCGTCAATGTTTTCCAATGCATTCCCGTTTTCAAGTCCGCCAACATTCGTCACTGAACCGACTACACCACCATTGATAGATGAACTGTAGTCAGAAGCCAGAGCAGGCTCAGCAGCAGTGCTTCCAACCCCAGCAGAGGCCTCGTTAGCATCAGGCACTCCACCAGCTGGCTTGGTATCACCAGTTGCATTGAATTGGGATTGTTGTAGAACAGAATTCGGATCCCCAGCATAAGAATTCACATCACCAGTATTAGAATAACCAAATCCATAGGTTGAAGTGGACTGAGCTCCTTCTCCAGAAGGTTGATCAGCAGTAGAACCTGCCTCGACAGCAGGATTTGTTCCAGACTCCACATAACCAGCCGAAGCATATGCCTCCGCACCGGAATGAGCGGATGCTTCGGTAACAACGGATTCACTATCTGCCATACTAGAATAAAATGTCTTTACCTAGATAACAAAATTCATAAAAACCAATTAGCGAGGGCACTGAAGGTGAAACCTTGAATTTAAATCATATTAACAATAATTCGAAATGTAAGATCACCAACACCAGATAATCCAATGCAGGCATCAGCACAACACAACATTTGGTTTCAAAGACAGATAACCAGGACAATATAACAACAGGTATTTCCAATCAACTAAAATCCCTAGGGTTTCAAACACAAAACCCTAACCGAGAGTGAAGGGAACGCTGGAAGTACCTCAAAAAAGAGAGACAGGTTCGTCGCCGAGGAAAGATTGTGCTTTTCCTTGTTCGAAGACGAAATTGAAACCTGTGGTGGCTGTTTTTGGTGGTAAATCAAGTAACACGAATTGGAATTGCGAAGTAGGGCAATGAAAACGTGAGGTGCTGCAGTTATATAGCGGAGAAGTGGGAGTTGGCGGCTCCATGGCGCGTGATGGTTCTGTTAGATCTGATGCCGTACGTGATGGATAATGTTACGATCTGAACCGTCCGTGCTAACATGATGTAATGGGCCTAGTTTTGTTGAGATTGCCATTGGATTCGTGGCGTCATTGCTCATTAACAACACGTACATTATATGGGCTACTCATAAGGAATAACCGGGTCTTTCTTCCTGCACCTCCAAAATTTCTTCTACACCTCCAAAATTTTTTCTACACCTCCAAACTTTTTTTAAATTCCTATAAAACCCTTTGACCATTTAACAAACTTCACAGACACCACACCCCCAAAATTATGTAGACTTTCGGAAGTCAAAATATATGACTTCCGGAAGTCAAAATATATCACCGGAAGTCGACTTTCGGAAGTCAAAAATCATCACCGGAAATCAAAAATTATCACCGGAAGTCGACTTCCGAAAGTCAAAAAACATCACCGGAAGTCGACTTTCGGAAGTCAAAAAACATCACCGGAAGTCGACTTCCGAAAGTCAAAAAACATTACGAAAGTCGACTTCCGTATATAAAAAAAATATATATATATTTTATTTTATTTTATTTTTTAAAATATGTATACAAAATTATAAAATATTTAAATTTAAAAAAGATTACTTTAAAAAATAAAAAAAAAATAATAGAATTACTAAATAAAAAATTGAAAATAAAAATTCAAAAATAATTTAAATTCAAATAATAAAACTTTAAATAATTTTAAAATGAAAAAAAGAAATATATATATATATATATATATATATATAAAAACTGGAAGTCGGACTTTCATATATATATATATATACAAACGGAAGTTCCGGTATTAAAAATTATAAAACATATATATTGTATAAAGTTTTATTATTTTAATTTAAATTATTTTTTAATTTTATTTTTACTTTTACTTATTTTATTGATATTATTATAATTATTTTATTTATATATTTCATATTTATTATTTTATATTTTATATGAATTTTTTAATTTTGTTTAAAATATAAATATTTAATTTTTATCAAATTTTAAATTTTTTTTTATTATATATTTTTTATATTTTTAAATTTAATATTTTTATATAATTTATTAAAAATGTAATAAAAATACATAACAATTAAAAAAATGATATTTAAAATAACATATATAAATAATATATAAATAATCAAATTTAAAATAAAAAAAAAATAGGAATATTTTTGAAAATCGAACTTTAGTGATATATAATTTATTTTAAATTTGATTATTTATATATGTTATTTCAAATATAATTTTTTTTATTCTTTTTTATTTTTATTAAATTTTTAATAAATTATATAAAAATAAATTTAAATTTAAAAATATAAAAAAATATATAATGAAAAAAAAATTAAAAATTTGATTAAAATTAAATATTTAAATTTTAAGCAAAATTAAAAAAATTCGAATAAAATATAAAATAATATACATGAAATATATAAATAAAATAATTATAATAATATCAATAAAATAAGTAAAAGTAAAAATAAAATTCAAAAATAATTTAAATTAAAATAATAAAACTTTATAAAATATATATGTTTTATAATTTTTAATACCGGAAGTCGACTTCTGTTTGTATATATACACGGAAGTCCGACTTCCGGTATATATATATATATTAATTTTTTTTCATTTTTAAATTATTTAAAGTTTTATTATTTGAATTTAATTTTTTTTTCAATTTTATTTTTCAAATTTTTATTTAGTAATTTTATTATTTTTTATTTTTTAAAGTAATTTTTTTTAAATTTAAATGTTTTATAATTTTGTATACATATTTTAAAAAATTAAATAAAATAAAATATATAATTTTTTTTTATATACGAAAGTTGACTTCCGTAATGTTTTTTGACTTCCGGAAGTCGACTTCCGGTGATGTTTTTTGACTTCCGGTGATAATTTTTGACTTCCGGAAGTCGACTTCCGGTGATGATTTTTGACTTCCGGAAGTCATATATTTTGACTTCCGGAAGTCGACATCCGGAAGGAAGTATTTTTGGGGATGTGATGTCTGTGCGTTTCTTTAAATGGTCAAAGGGTATTTTGGGAATTTAAAGATTTTTTGGAGGTGTAGGAAGAAAGACCCAGAATAACCTGGGGCTTCGCACTTGTTGGGCTCCGTACTCCTTTTTTGGTCAGCCCAAACTCTACAAAACATTCCTTTTTCTTACTTTTTACTAATATACTAATTTAGCCAATTACTTTTTGCATTATCATACATCTATTCTAGTACATCTATACTAGTAGAAATATTTGAATATTTGTTATGTTCATTTTTTATAATAAATATAAAATTATAATTATAAAAGTAAATATAATTAGATAAAACAAAAATTACTTTAAAAAATAGTTAATTTTAAGTAGTTATTTTATTTTAAAAATAGTTAATTTTAAAAATAAAATGATCAAATAAAAAAAATCACTCATGAAATAGAACTAGTAAGTTAACTATTATAATCTTAAAAATCGGTTAGAAATTACTTATTAAAAGATACAGTTAGAAAAGGGCACGTCCCATTTATCTTTAAAAAATTACTTATAAAATATATATTTTGAAAGTTACAATTTAATATAAAAATTTATTCTGAATTACAAAACTTGTAAGTCATATTTTATTGTTAGATTATGCAAACTGAACAATTATATTACTTTCAAATTATATTATTTGAAAACTTTTGTGAACAATTATTTTACTTTCAAATTATATTATTTGAAAACTTTTGTGCACACAATGCAATGTGGAAATTATTTTTCATATAAAAATGTTCTGAATTACACAATCTATAACATTTTAAAAAAAGTAACTTTCAAGTTCTATAATATAAATTTTATTTCTTAAATTCATTTATAATACAACACATAAACAAATGTGACCACAACGCTGAACAAAAAAAGTGTAATCTTTTACTCACCCTATGAAGCTGTACATGAAAACTACTGTGGTGCATAAGGAAATGGTCCTCTCCTTTTTATTTTCCACTTACTGAATCCATAAGGTTGGTTTTCACATAATAGACTCCTTCGTAACATGTAAATAGTATAAAAGTCTAACAGAAACAAATAAACAGATAGTTTCAAAATATTTCAATATTTACTAATTAAATTTGGGTTAAATATGTTTTTTGTCCCTCAAGTTTCAGCGAAATTTAGAATTAGTTCCTCATCAAAACTTTTGATCAATTTAGTCCTTCATCTTTCAAAATGCGTGAATTTAATCCTTTAAACCAAATTTTGTTAAGTTTATGTGACGTTTCAAACGTATTTCATGATAATATTTAAATTATTTACACTGTTTGACACATTTTTGCTTCAATGTTAACTCAAATACTATTATAAAATATGTTTGAAACGTCAGATAAACTTAACAAAATTTGGTTAAAAAGACTAAATTCACGCATTTTGAAAGATGAATGACTAAATTGATATAAAGTTTTGATGAGAGACTAATTTCAAAAATTACTGAAACTTGAAGGACCAAAAACATATTTAATCAATCAAATTTTTGTATTCATATGAGATGAATGATGATTTTTATGGTTTAGTAAAATGTTTTGTTGAAAGGGGAGGCGTAGATTTTCTGTCAAGCCTTTGATTTTTTATGATGTCCATACTATCATAGTCTAGATAAGTATATTGAATATAGAAAATCTAAATAATATTGTACGTCCAGCAAAATGTTTTTGAAATCTAACTAACTATTATATAATCAATTAAAATTAGTTTTGACTCGAAAAAAAAAATTATTCTTTTTCAAATATGTATGTAATTGACATTAGTAACCCATTAATTTATTAATCTAATCGATTAAAATAAAACACTTTTATAAAGTTTAAGAGATGAAGATTATTGATCGGTTAGAATACTTTTTTAATCGATTAATATTATCAGTTAGTAGACAATTGATTAAAATACTTTTATAATTAATTAATATCATCAATAAACAAATTGTCCTTTGAAAACCAGTTTCATCCACGTTTTAAAATCACAAAATTTGATTTTAAGGAGTTATGTGATTGAAAAGAAAAGGCAATGTGGAGAAAGTATTGTTGAGTTCTTTCAACTTTATCAAAGAAGCAATCCAAATGACTTTAATTTCAATATTTCTTGCTTGACTATAGAAATATTGAAGCAATATTTTTATAGTCAAGCAAGAAATAAAATTTTACTATTTCTTTACTTTTCTTGCATATTAAGATGCATTCATTCCTTTTACTTTTCTTCATATTTTATATTTTTGTCTTGTTTTCAATGTGTAGGTAAAGATTCTATTGCTCTTATATGTAACATTGTTTTGTTTTATTATGTATTTATTGATATCTTAAAATTTATATTTATTGAGAAACACTTTAATTCCTCTAAATCCTTTGATATAGTGGAAATATTATAATTAAGGTTGTTTAGAAGATAATTGAATATAGATTGGTTATAATCGATTTAGTATAGAATTGAGTGTTTTCTTTTCTCTATCTTTCTTTCATTATTTTTGTCATATAAAAAATGATTTTTACAACATAAAAAAAGAAAAATCTTATTAATCAGATTCAAGAATTGCGAAAATCCATTTTAGGCTTTAAAAAAAATAAAATATTTGTAAATTCAATTAACCATTATTAGATTGGAAATATTGGCTATATTAACATGTTTACATCAAATTATAGACATTGGTTGATATTTCGAGTTTGTTGAGATTCGCTTTTGGGGTTTAAAAATAATTTAGAATCTGATAATTTAAGTAGTTAAAATATTGATAGTTAATAATAAAAATTAATTTAAACTTTAATTTATAATTTAATTATAAGTCGTTGTTAACAATAAACATTATTTTAGATATAAATTATTTTTAGTTTGTAAAACAGTGTTTAAATTAGTCAATAGATTAATTATTTTATATCTAAAATTTAGTTGCAATTTATTAATTTTCATGTAGTGTAAAAGTCAAATACATTATATTTGTATTAATTAGACTGTAAAAAAAATAACAAAATATTATTCAACTTTAAGTCATGATATTGATAGGTATATAAGTTGGTGAAACACACTTCTAAAATTGTAACATATTTATTGTATGTCCTAGAAGGCAAGACATCATGTGTATCAACTCATAAATATCACTGTAAGATAAAATATTCACATACTAGATTAATAAGTAAAACAAATTTATTAATCGCTGTAGTGAGATAAATTTGTTTATGCTTTAATTTTTAATTTTTCTCCAATATAGTTATTTTATTAGATATAGTACTTGTAAAAATGTATTAATTATTTTTATTTTATTTTATAATTTTAAGAATAATATTATTTATATTACTTGTGGGTTATTTGATTCAAAAGGAATGAAATACGAATTTTAATTGATTTGTTATTTAAAATTGTGGAAAAAAAAACATTTTAATTTTAATATCATTAATTTCCTTCAATCTATGGTGCTTGTGATACTTAAGTTTATGTTTGTCATAATCAAGGAAATAAGTGGAGCAACACTAAACGTGCCAATTTGTTTAAATATATTATTAAAAACATATAAGCAATCATCACTATAAAAGCTATCAAATTTTGTTTCAGGATAGGACTGGACATATGTCGAAATATTGTCACTCCTTTGTATCCAAAATAAGACATATTTTGTATAGATCATACAAAAATAACCATGTACACGTTAAAAAGCATCTTCAAGAGTCAAGCATATAAAAAAATTGTTTATAACATGAGTCAACATCAATTAAAAATAATTATTCAAATAAAATACACAAGAGTTTAACACCAGAAGAAATGATAATGAGAGATGGTGAAATGAAAAATGTGTGGAATAGACTTAACACTCTAATTCAATTCATTACACTCACAACAAACCTCAAAAACACTTGAGAAAAACTTAGAAAATAAAATGATCAAAAGAAAAATTTATAATTAAATCTTCAGGATAAACACAAAAAAATATTGATTAAAATTCAAAGACATGTAGCAGAATAAATAAATAAATAAATGAAAGGAATCGTCTATTTTCTTCATATATGTCGTTTTAATTATAGATGTTAAGCTTGATTTTTACTTACAGTCGATTCGATTTGTCATGAGTTTAAGTTGGGTTGGATTGAAAAAGTTTTGATTTTTTAAAATGTGGGTTGAACTAAACTCATCTTACTTAATTCACGGGTTAAGCGAACTCAAGTTGGGTTTAAGGTGGATTGACACATAACCCAAAACAACATTTTATTAATATTTTTAACAAATTTTGATAAGTTGTTTATTATAATTATTTATTGTTTCTAATTATATAGATTCACAATTTGATCTCTTTAAATTATGAAATGTTATTTAATAACATTTGAGTAATTTGGATGTTTAATTTATTTGTTTGTTAAGTTGTGTAGGTTGATACTTTAATTTTTAACAAACATCTTTATAATAATATTTGAATAATCAGGCAAACACTTTGATTCGACTATTATAAAAAGTAAATCCTGTTAATCCACTTTCACTGCATTGCAACAAATATATAAAATAAATTACAAAAATAAAACATTTGTAAGCGAGTCAATTCACTAAATCACCAACCCATGGTAGATCGAGTGAGGTTAAAAAAATTTTGATTCACCAAAAAACAAGTCAAGTTGAGTTAATCATTTTTTAGCTGAACTTGTGGTGAGTCAACCTATGCGAGTCAACTCGTCACATGTTGGCTCACTTTGACTCCCTCATTTAGAAGTGGAAATAGTTATTACGGGTGGATATTATGGTTAGGTGGATGTTGTTCACTATTATTACAATATGTAATTGTGTTATGTTGTTTTAAGTAGTATATATGTTGTTGTTTTGTAGATAAAGTTCAAACACGTATGTCTCATTAATTGTTTCGATTTTATATTCTAAATACAAATTAATGTGTCTTTTTGAGTCATTTTAATAGATTAGATGAGATCGCGGATGTTGGCAAATTTAATTAGCGTTGTGGTATTTATGATTTGTTAGCTGATAGCCTATGTTGAGCATTTTATTCTTTGTTGATAAGGAAAATTTGTTCCAAAATGCAATCTCATTTAAAATTAGCTTAATAAGTCTATGATTTTGTAAAATGGTATTATTTGAGTGAAGTTTGTGTTTTGAATGTGATATTAAATGTAATACTATTTAATTGTGGACATGTTATTGAGTTGAGTATCACAAGTTATGAGATGTAGTCCATGAATAGATAGGCAACAAAAATAGGACATTTGAAAATTGTGAAAAAATTGAATTTGAGCTTAGGAAAGTAGGTGTTGAAAATAAAGTTTTTTGATGGGGAATAACAAAATGTTGGGGGCAAGATTAATTGCAATTATGACCGAAGTGATTAAATTAAAGAATCTGATATCGATAAAAAATAACACATAAACAAATAATGATGTGTACTTTAAAAATGATTCAAATGTTTCATAAACAAAAGTGAAAGACTAGTTAGTGGATGATTTGGTAAACTTAAATACTTAAATGATAAAAGTTCATAGTCATTTATAAATCAATTTTGAATATATCAAAATTTTAAAGAATTTTTAGAGCATGGTCTCTTTTAGAAGTGATTATCATTATTTCGATATTATCTTAATATTTAATATTTAAGGATTAAAGATTGATTAAAGTTACGAGCAAATGAAGGTTTTTTCTTAGTGTATTATTGCATTACCTGATGAAAAGTTAAGACAATGTTGGCTCCTACGTTAGAAATGATAAGCTCAATTAACAAGTATATCACCCTTTTATTTATAGTGGAGGAAGAGGTATATAGAAGTTTCAATTGAATTCGGAAATGGATGAAAATGTTGGTATTTATCCTGATGAGATAAGAAACGATTTTTTAAATCAATAAAAAAACGTCACTAAACTTTTCCATCATAAATTATTTTAAAAAAATGCTTTAATCATGTTAATGAAAGATACCGTGTTTGAACAAACAAGAATTATTTATAGTGATATTTCTATAATAAGCCACTTTGCATTACCATTGCTATTTTTTTGTGCCTAATACAGAGATATTTTAAAACCCAATCATCTACGTGCTTGTTTTAGAAATTCTCCCATTAAAAATGACATTGATCATTTATAGTGGACACACACTCTTTAATAATGCTGATTTGGATTTTTTGTTTCACCTTTCTACCTTTATTTTTTTTTCCCACTTTTGTGCCTAATGTTTCTTATCATTTTACTTGTTATTATTGAGTGCATAAAAGAAAGCAAAATGGTCTAATGGTCCAATATGGAGTCTGGTCACACCTTTTAAGAGCACTTCTCATTTCTTAATAACTAAGAAAAAAAAACAAACTCTGTTTCTGTAACATTCTACATTTCCTGCACCGTGTACAGCTTCTAGAGAATGACACCAAGATACAACCAATAAAAAACTAAAAAATGTGTAAGGTTTTTGTCTCTTTATAAAAACAACTTTACCATTTGAAACACCGACATTACTTACAATGGAGTTTTTACCTTTTACCTTCTTCCACCTTAGTGAAACAAGAAAGAACTCAGGTTTGTGTTGAGAAAAAAATAATGAAAAAGAAAAGGTGTTATGTTATGTTATCTCATGTCATTGCTAATAAAGTCATGGAGTGGGGACAGAGATTTATTGCACACTTTCTTCAGTTCATACCACAAGAATATCCCTTGGATCAGAACTATACAAAGGCAACAAAAGTATATTCAATTCAAATTCACCTACGTTAAAATCTGATTTACGAATCCCGAGGTATGTGTATATACACATGATCCAATTCATCAAAATAACAGTCTTATCATATTTATAAACACTTCTTAGAATCAAAACAACTTTGAAGAAGAACAAAATTGTGAGAATGAGAACAAGTATCAGAACAAATAAAACTTAAGATACTGTGATTGATTCTAACGCTTCCCATGTCTTCTCTTTAACACCGACTTCAGAAATAGCATGCAGACAATTAAGAATCCCAGAGCCGCCACCCCACCCACCGCGAGCGCCACCGTCCTCTCCGTGTGTGGATGCCCTCCTCCCTCCGATCCTACAAAACACACACACACAAAAAAAAAATGAAAAAATCAGTCTTTTATTCAATTTTCACAACCAGAACACAAACCCCACCTACCCAGATCCTGCAAATCCCTTTCGCAACCCCACTCATTAAATCCCTTCGTTTCATTTTCAAGTATTTAATTAATTCAAATTAATCGAACAAATAACCAACACACATCACATCATCAGCAAAAAAGTGATTTTTTTTTCACTGTTGAAGAATAGTGCACTGACCTGAGGAAGAAGAAGATGAAGTGGGAACTCCATTGGGGTAAAAGCTGTAACTGATGTAACAATTCTGAAGATAAACCTGCGCGGAAATGGAGTAGCCACACTGATCCTTAGCCTGTTCCGCAGCACTCCTGATACAAGCCCCGCAATCTGCATTTCCCAAATTACCCTCGCACTGTCCCAACACATACAGGCTCTGGTAACTCCCGGTGTAGAACAAGTTCCCACTGCTCTGCACGCCGTTCTCCACCATCCCAAACGCCGCGTCCCTCCTCGCCTCGAACCCCCCACCGTCGACCACCCTGCGGGCCCCGCACACCTTGTACAGCAGCTGCGTCGCCGCAACCTGCTTGAACCCGACCACCTCGTACCTCAGGTAGCACCCGCTGAGCTGGACTCGCGCCGCCGCAGCGGCCTCGCCGCACAGGCGACCCAGCATGTCCGGAATCCGTTCCACGCAGCTGTGGCAGTCGGAGCCGGTGAGGTCTCCCCGGCATTGGTACGCGCCGGTGAGCCCGTTCTGCGTAGTCGCGGCGAAACCCTTTTGCGCAGACTCTGCCACCAAGGACGATAACAGGGGTTTGAGATTCTGCGAGTAGGGTTCTTGCAGTTTCTGGTCCGCGCAACCCTTGTAGATCAAGTTTGTGTTGTCTGCAGGGGAGGTGGGTGTGGAAAGGAAAAATATGAGTGCAGTAAGAAAGAGGAGCGTGTGAATGTCGTGTTTTGTTTTGAGTGTAGCCATCTGGGAAGTGGTTGGTGTGTGTTTGTTTGAGCGTTTGTTGTTCTTTATATGCAAGCAATGTGAATTAACTGTGACTGTTTATTGTGTTTGTGTAACCAAGAAAAAAGGAAGTAATGTTTATGTTTTGGGGTTAAATTATTGGGTTCTTGATTGAAAGCAAATGCTATGTGATGATGAGGTTATGTTGCTGTTGCTGTTGCTGTTGTTGCTGTTAAGTCTGAGATTATTTTTGACCAAAACTGAAAGGATGACATAAAAGGTAACTTTTGAATGCTCCCTGTAAATAAATAATAATACTTGTATTTAATTATTTGCTATGGTTTTTAGTCTTTAACGGTGCATGTTAAAAATAACTAATCAAGATTAAAATTTAAAAGAAATTATAATTAACAATGATATTAAACGAATTTTAATTTTAATGATTATTAATGTGTTTTTATTTTATTTAAAAAATAAAAAATATCCACAAATATTAAATATTATAATTAATAATTTATTTAATGCATATAAAAACATAATTAAACAACAACATAACTTTAATATTTATATCATTTTTCTTTACTTTATTTTAGTATCGTTAAAAATTAAAATATAATTAAAGGTAAAAAAATTTAAATTAATATAAAAAACAACAAACAAAAATGAAAAATATAAATAAACCCAAAATAAAATAGAGAAAAACTAAACAATAGCATATTAACTATTAAGTAATAAAGTGTTAAACTTATATAATCATTTAATTATTTAATTATTTTTTAATATTTTATATGTATTAAATAAATTATCAATTATAACTGTATAATATTTATTGTCTCTAAATAAAATAAAATTACATTAATAATTATGAAAGTCATAATTCATTTATTATAATCAATGACAACTTTATATCACTTGAAGAATTTATAAAATTTGAAGAGTCATAGTAACCAAAGTGCTAAGAATATTGTTTAAGAATAATTAATACACATAAAAGTTTATTAAGATTCATTTATAATTGTGATATTAAATAAATCCTGATCTAATAATTACAATTTTACACGTTTTTAAAAGACAAAATATTCATAAATGTAGTATTAATGTATTTAATATGTTATTTAATGTACACAAATAAAAGGTTAAAAAACTAATAAAATAACTATATTTTAATGTTGTTAAAAATTAAAATATAATTAAACATAAAAAAATTAAAAGAAAAAGAAAAAACAACAAAATATATAGAATTAAACTTCTAAAAAGTTTACAAAAGAAATATATGAATGTGAGATTTCATTGAAAAAAAAAAAGATATTATCTAAAAATTTTAAAGAGTATTTTTGTCTTTATAAAATTTGTTATATAAATTTATATTATTTTGATTAATGAGGTTAATTATTCCAATATTTTCAATGTAAAAATAGTTATAACATTCTACTCATTTTAATTAATTGAATTAATTATTTCATATTTTAAGGTAAATGCAATGGAATCAAATATCCCTAATTATACCCTAAACTTAAGGAGAATGTTAGACACTGGTTAAGGAATAATTAATGCGCACTGGTTCCATATTTTTACATGAAAAACTAAAATAATTAAGTACATTAATTAAAATAGGATAAATGCATATAACATATTTTATAAAGACAATAAACACCCTTTTAAATTTGTAGACAAAAACTTTTTTATACAAAACAAAGACTTTGAAATTTTTAAGGTCTCTACCCAAGTTGATACTTTAGTTTTTGTTTTTGTTTTTAAAATTTTTTAGATGTTTAACTCTATTTTTTTGCTGAATTTTATGCTAATTTAAACTTTCTTATTTTTTATTATATTTAACTTTTTGCAACATTAAAATATAGTTAATTTATTATTGAATTATTTTTTAACTTGAGTGTAGCAACACACGTTATAGATTAGTGTGTCCATATATTAATTAGACAAGTATATTATTACATATTAGATGAAGTTATTGATGGACTAATTATAGGAGTCTAATAATACACATTAGACCAATATATTCATACATTGATTTGTATTTATAACTGATTTGTCGATGCATTGATTTATTTTTGCATAGTCTATCCTTTATATTTTCAAACAATTTTCTCTGTATTTTTTAGCATGTATCATTTGTATTTTTACAAAATCTACTACTTACATTTTTACATATTTATTGACCTTTTAGACTTATAAATTGTTTTCGCGTTGATTTTATTCAAAAATTAATTATAAACTTAAAAAATATTATTATTTCTAAATATCTTTTAATATAATATATATTTTATTTTAAAATATAATATATATTTAATAACATAAAAAAACATACAAAGAAACATACATATGCACGGATTTAAAACTATTATTAGATAAAATATTAAATACACATGTATAATACTTATGGTCACTTTTATCCTTTAAATAAAATAAAATAATATTAATAATTATAAAATTAAATTTTAATTAATATCACATTTAACTATGTATTTTTATAAAATTTAATTCATATTAATTATATTTAATTAATATCCGGTTATTGGCTAGCAATATCTACACTCAAACCGACACATTCTTTAACATAGCCCTGTATTTTTAACTTTAATCTAGTTTCAATAAAATAACCCTAATTAATGAACAATGAGATAATTAAGTAAAATAGATATTACATTATTTCAATTTCAATGATAAGTAAAGTTGAAAATGTCGATGGCAAATAAATTTGTGCTGAAATATACAATGAACATGCCTATAAAAAATGAATGCAATAGGGAAATTATATTACTATTATTATTTTATTTGGATAAAAAAGATGTTTGTTTAAAGTAGTTTGCATATTTATGTATATAACTTTGTGCATTGACGCACTCCACAATTATACTATTATGGATATAATTTAGTTAAATTTGTTTCGTACGGCAGACTCTGTCCTTTTATTTATTTATATTTATAATTATATATAAAGGAAATTTTCTGTTTTATGTTCACATTTCAAAATATCAAATTTATTTTTTATATAATAATTTATTAAATTTTTAAAAATTTATTGTTATTTTTACAAGTTTTTGATAAAATCGGCTATCTCTATTTCTTATCTTCTTTTTTATTTATTAATGGTTATTTTTTCATCTGTTCTGATATATTTCACTTTATTTATAATAAATATAATTTTAGTTTATATATTAATTTAATAACATTACAATATTATCACCTACTTACGTAATATCACGCATATTTAAAAGATGTATACACATAGACGCGATAGCGCCTGTATTTATATTAGTATATATATATATATATATATATATATATATATATATATATATATATATATATATATATATT
>Ga0214543_1001761_pt1 | contig 42382 bp, 23 predicted proteins | sample CNSS2metaG_FD_160094 | JGI IMG/M metagenome (GOLD analysis project Ga0214543, IMG submission 160094) | Root nodule microbial communities from cowpea collected in UCLA plant growth center, Los Angeles, California, USA - CNSS2 | ecosystem: Host-associated > Plants > Roots > Nodule | place: USA...
AAAAAAAATAAATAAAAAAAATATATATATATATATATATATATATATATATATATATATATATAATAAATTAGATATCTTTGATATACGAAAGAATACACATGAAAGGAAATTAATGTTGAAACATTTTATTTCTAAGGACATTAATTGAAAAAACATTTGATTTTAAATGCAATATTCCTACATTATATTTTTTTTTATTAATATTCATAAATGTCATATAAAAATAATAAAATATAAACTTTAAAACTATAAATGGAAAAAAAATTAAAATTGAAATATATTGAATATTAGATTGAGATTTTATCAATTTTTTTCATAATAGTCTAAATTTTGTCTTTTTGGTGACTACGGAAGTTAAACATACCAAATATCATGTACCAAAAATATGTTTTTAAAATACGACAACACTTTACAGTCACTAGTGCAGTAAGGATTTTTTGCCCCGATTATTTTCCTCATTTTGTCTCGGGTATGGAACCGAGGCATATTGGGACGAGGCCTAAAGGCACCTCTTTTGGCCTCGGTCGTTACCCGAAGCCATAGAGTTCCTTTTATGCCTCGGTTCTAAATGAACCGGAGCCATAGTGTTAAGCTTCCTCGCCGGCGAGTTCTGGCACCTGCAATGTACCCCATTAGCAGCACCACCGTGACCGCGAGTTCCGGCACCGCAATAGCAGCCTGCGTTCCGCAACAGCAACAACATTGTCTGGACCTGCAACCACCAAGGCAGCACCTGCAATGTACCCCATCAACACATATCCACTGCCTGCACGCGAGCCAGATTCGAACCATCATCAACGCTGCGCAGATCTGCAACTGCGACCAACATCTCCATTGCAGCAGCGAGAGCAAGACGCATTCTCCGCAACGCTCCAACACTGATCTGCACCATTAACGTTCACGCAAAGCTTCATTGCGCCGCGACACACAACCTGCAATAGCAGCGTCAACGAGCCATGGAACCTGCATTAGCCACCGCAACTCCACCATCTTCGTCGCACAGCCACATCACAGGAGAAGAAGAAGCATAGGCAGCAGCGCATCCAACCATCACCACCGCGCCTGAAACAGCCATGCCAGAGGGAGAAGAAACTGAAAGTTATTTTTATTCTTCTCAACATCTTTTAATTTTTGGAGGATGAAAAATAAATTTTGAAAAGTATAAAAAACTTCTTCAGTAACCTAGGTATAAAAAATAAAAGTCTTAATTTTTAATTTGGTAAATAAATGTATTTAAAGTAAATAATTTTATTTGCATTTATTACTATTATTATTATTAATTAATTATAAGAAATTATTAATTGATCAGATTAAAAAAATGTGTAATATGTAATGATTATTCCTAAAACAAAAATTATAAAATACCTAATTTTTTTATATAAAGAAGAAACTATTAATATTTATATAAAATATTTGTTAGTTACAAACTGGGTCATTATGTATTTCTTTTTATTTGAAATTATAATTATTTTTTTTACTCTGAAATTTTTAAAATGTGGGTTATGGATTTAACCTATTAAACTTTAATAAATATTTATTAGGGCATGAGCTTCATATTTTAAGTTTGTTTGTTGGAAAATTTAGAAATTTTGGATTCTACCTTTATGATTTGCATTTATTTTAAAAAGGCTTAAATACCTTTTTGGTCCTCATTTTTGTAGTGTTTGTTGCGGATGGTCCTCATTTTCACAGAATGTTTAAAATGGTCATCATTCTTACCGAATGTTTAGAATGGTCCTCATTTTCGCAATTTGTGTTTTATTTGGTCCTTTTCTGTAACGCCGTTTAAATCATTAACGGAACATTGTACAGGTGGCACGGTTTGTATTAGGGTGTGTTACGTGTATTGTACAGGTGGCTAATTAACGTTAATTTTTCAATTTAGGGGAAATTTTGCAATTAGGGAAATTTCTTTATCTTCGTCTTTCTTGAGTTCAGATTTGCAGAGGAAGCAACTAATACTTGCCATTTCATCATTGGATTGCAGTTGCACTCTTCATTTCAATTTTTCTAGTTAATCATCATCAACGAGGTAAGTGGGTTCAGGGTCCTGGATCAACTATAAAAATCAAAGTGGAAAATGATAATGATGAAACAATTTTTCAGAGGTTTTACTCCTGTTTAAAAGCATGTAAAGATTCCTTTGTCTTCTGTAGACCCATCATAGGTTTGGATGGTTATTTTTTAAAAGGAAAATACGGAGGTGAGTTGTTGAGTGTTGTGGGTAGAAATGCTAATGATCAGTTACTGCCCTTGCCCTTAGCGTATGCTGTTGTGGAAGTTGAAAATAAAGAAACTTGGACTTGGTTCTTGGAATTGCTTATTGGTGATCTTGGAGGTATTGACGTGTGTAGGACAATGACCTTTATGTCTGACCAACAAAAGGTATGTTTAATATATGTTCAATTTATTAATTTTTGTTTAATGGTATAAGTACTAATAATCTTATCATTGCACAGGGATTAGTGCCTAACATTCAGGACCTATTACCCACTACTGAGCACAGGTTTTGCATGAGGCATTTGTATGCAAATTTCAGAAAAAGATTTTCTGGCTAAAAATTAAAGATACTCATATGGAAGGCTGCTAGGAGCACACACCGAGCAGTTTGGGAAAGAGTGATGTTAACAATTAAAGAGTTAAATATTGATGCTTACAGATACCTTATTGTTATACCTCCAAGGTATCTATACTGTACAAATACCTGATTTCTATACAAATACCTGATTTTTGTACAAATACCTGATATCAATACTGACGCTATTATTTATGCAGGTTCTGGTCCAAGTCTAGATTTAGTGGTCGAGCCATATGCGACACAATTGTCAACAATATGAGTGAAGCTTTTAATAGTGTCATAGTGGATGCAAGAGGCAAACCCATAATCACCATGCTCGAGGAAATCAGAGTTTATTTAATGGAAATGTGGGTCACCAAGAGAAAAAAGGTTACAACTTTTAAAGGAAACATTTGCCCAAAGGTCCTTGACATACTACATAAGGAAAATGAGTTAACCAAATATTGGATCCCAAGGTTAGGTTTTTGTCTTTTTTTAACACAGTCAACTTATTCGTGTACTGATATGTGTAATGATATTTGCAGCTGGTCAGGAGAAAAATATTTGAAGTGAGGCACATATCCATGGTTGGAGATAAGTACACAGTGAATGTGGATGCTCAACATTGTAGCTGTAGGAAATGGCTTCTGACTGCTATCCCTTGTTGTCATGTTATTGCAGCAATGAATTTCATCAATGTCAATGCTGAGGACTTCATACCAATCTGTTTCAGGACATTCACCTATGAAGAAATATATCAATCCATCATCTTTCCAGTCAATGGTGAAGTCTTATGGGAAAGAACTCCCTACCCTGACGTCCAACCACCACATAAGAGAATCTTACCAAGAAGACCCAAGCAAAAAAAAGGTTGGAAGAGTGGGAGTTGAGAAAGGATAACACACAAATCAGCAAAGGAGGTCATAGAAAAAAATGTAGCATATGCCGTCAGATTGGACATAACAGGAACAATTGCCCAGATAAGCCTGTGGATGAGCAGACTGCAACACCTGCTGAGACTGCACTAGATGCCCAAACTGCTGAGCATGCACCAACTGCTGAAACTCAAACAACTCAACCACCAAGGAATGAAGTGGAGAGTCAAACAACACCACTACCAACACCAGAAGAACCATCTCAACAGTTTAGGATGAAATTACAGATTAGGAGGAGGCCATGATAGCAGCTACAAACGTCTTAGTTATTTTTTAGAATTTCTGATGTAGAATTCATTGTTGATGTACTGCATTTTGACTTTCCTTAAACTTCGTTAAGTTTCACTTTTGACAAACATTGATGTAGTGCATTTTGATGAGGATGAATTAATGTTATGAATTTAACTTCTTCCAGACTTATATCAATTTATTTTTTCCCAAACTTAAATCAATTTCACTTACTTCAATGCTCAAATTAAGATGTCATTTTGAACATATTGGGACTAATATCAACATAATCAAACTAATTCATTTCTTCCTTTAACAATAGTACAAAACAGATTGGACTTTAAAAGATTACACACAATAACAGTACGAATAATACAATAACAACTCAAGTGAACCCTATTACTAATTGCAGCCTCTTCTCAACAACCTTCAATGACTTCTCCAAATCATTAATCTGCCTCATTTGTGTCATGATGATGACATCCTTTTCATCAACACCACCATTTGAAAAAGTTGCAGCCCACATTATTGGAACCACCACTCTGTAAATCAATAAACCAAAAATTAAAACCAATTTATTATTAACACAAAAATAAAAATAGATTGTACCCAAAATTTTATACCAATATTCTTTGGAGTTCTTGCCATCCTCAAAGTAGTCATCTCTCTGCAACTACAAATCGGGGTTAATTCGTTTCTCGTTGAACCACCAATAGTGCACGAAGTGATACAACACAGTTGCCTCCAACGATTACAACCAGAGGTAAAGAAAGAAGATTGAGACCATAACATACCTATATAATGGGATTGCAGGAAGAAGAAAATTGCAACAATACCAATTGGGAATAGAGGAACAAGATTGCCAAAACTCACAAACTGCCCAAACATTCCCTACCAAAATCCTAGCTCACTTATTTATCCTCAAATATCTAATTAAGCCACCTGTACAGTACACGTAATACACCTTAATACAAATCGTGCCACATGTACAATGCTCCGTTAATGATTTAAATGATGTTACAGAAAAGGACCAAATAAAACACGAATTGCAAAAATAAGGACCATTCTAAACATTTGGTAAAAATGAGGACCATTTTAAACATTCTGTGAAAATGAGGATCATTCGCAATAAACACTACGAAAATGAGGACCAAAAAGGTATTTAAGCCTTTTAAAAATAAATTGTAGTTTATAATTTTCATTTACTTCACTATTATAATTCTCAAGTAGTAAATATTAATATTATCTTATCAAATAACATTAAAATTATATTTGAAAGTATTCACTCTCAAGGCTACGAAACATTTAAGTAAATATCGTGTAATATCTTTAAAATCCACAAATTTTAATTTAATTTATTCTAAAAAAATTAGTTACCTCCTCCAAGAAACTATGAAATTAAAAAAAAAATGGTTACATTCTCGAAGAAACTTTGTAAAGGTTCCTAAAGCGTCATCTTGACCACCAATTATTTGTTTTTTTGGACATGACACTTCCTCACTACTGTAAATGAATGTTGTATCTTCCAATGCACACCTTCTCCCAACAAGCCATTTCCAACCTTTGTCAAACATAAATGTTCTACCCAAAGATTAAATTTATTTTTCGCATTAATTTGTGTGCTCTTATGACCTTTGTCAAACATAAATGTTCCACCAAGATTAAATTTTTCCACATAGGCCTGTGTGCTCTTTTGTCTTAGCAACTGCGTAAGCTCTTTTTTCTTAGCAACTGCGTAAATGTCTTGGGCACAATTTCGCATCTTCAACAAACACCTTTTGGCTCTCTCATTCTTCTTAGACACCCACCATATTCATCTTTCCAAAAAAACATTGCAGGTATGGTTTGTGAGGAAGAAAATTTGGAAAAAAAGACAAAAAAAATAGAATGAATTTTTAAAAGTGAAGATTATTACTAACTGTTATCAATATATTACAGTCATTTAATATTATATATTAAATAATTTCATATGATAAAATAATTAAATATAAAAGATATATCTTGATAATGTTAAAAAATACAACTATGAAGATTGAAGATTGTTACTGTACTTTGTTAATTAAAGAGAAAAATGAATGAAGTTTAAAAAATGAAAGATTGTCAATGAACTCTGTCAATAACAAAATAAGAGATTTTTGAAAGATAATTATTGATCAAACCAGATTAAAAATCTAAGTCATCTCGTAGATAACTATTGATTCAACAGGTTTCACATTTTTTCTATTGTTCAATGAGTTCATTGAACCATTTCGCAGAAAATCTTCACGGATGTGCTTGCCTCAATCAATTAATGAATCTAATGAAAAAAAAACTTGATCTAACAGTTAAACATTACAAAGAAAATGAGTTAGATATTACATATGGTAGAAGAAGAAAAGATAAGACAGAAGAAGAAAAGCATTGACCTTTTTTGGCGTTCTTCAATTAGTTAATGAATCTCAAAGAAAAACCTTGGTATAACAAACAAATACTACAAATAAAAGTAGTTAAATATGGTAGAAGGACAAAAAATCAAAGAGAAGAAGAGAAGTTGTTACCTTTTCGGTGTTCTTTACTGTGTTCATGAATCTCACAAGAAAACATTCATACAATAGAGGAAAACTGCAAAGAAAAGTGTTTAAATATGGTAGAAGAACAAAAAATCACAAAGAAACAAAAAAGTTGTTACATTTCTTGTGTTCATGAATCTGAGAGCAAAACATCTATCTAACAGAATAATACTACAAAATAAGAAAAATAGTTGAATATGGTAGAAGAACAAAAAATCGCAGAGAAGAAAAAAGGTTGTTACCTTTTTTTGTGTTCTTCACCATGTTCATGAATATGAGAGCAAAATATTCATCCAACAGACAAAATACAACAAATAAGAAAAGTAGTTAAATATGATAGCAAAAAATCACAGAGAAGAAGAAAAGTTGTTACCTTTTTGGTGTTCTTCACGGTGTTCATGAGTCTGAGAGCAAAATATTCATCCAACATAGAAATACTTCAAAGAAAAGTAATTAAATATGGTAGAATAAAAAAAATCATAGAGAAGCAAAAAAAGTTGTTACCTTTTTTGTGTTCTTCATCGTGTTCATGAATCTGAGAGCAAAACATTTATCTAACAAACTACTACAAAGAAAAGTAGTTAAATATGGTAGAAGAAAAAAAATTGCAGAGAAAAAAAAAGTTGTTATCTTTTTGGTGTTCTTCACAGTGGTGTTCATGCATATGAGAGCAAAACATCCATCAAACAAAGAAATACAACAAAGAAAAGTAGTTAAATATGGTAGACGGAAAAAAAATACAGAGAAAAAGAAAAGCTGATATCTTTTTGGTGTTCTTCACGGTGCTCATGATTATGATTATGAGATGTGCAACGAATAGGTAGAGAAAAAACGCAAAAAAGTTTATATCTTTTTGGTATTTTTCATGGTACTCATGAATCTTATAGCAAAACATCAATCCAACGCATCGAACAGATCTGATAGTAAAACATCCATCGAACAGATAAATATAACAAATAAAAGAAGTTAAATATGGTAAAGAACAAAAAATCGCAAAAAAGTTGTTACCTTTTCTGTGTTCTTCACGGTACTCATGAATCTCAATCTCAGAACAAAACATCAATCCAAAACAAAAATAAAAGAAATACAAAGTAGATTTGAGAGCAGAACATCCATCCAACATAGAAATACAACAACAAAGATTATTTAAATATAGTAAAGGAACGAAAAATCACAGAAAAATTGTTACCTTTTTGGTGTTCTTCATGATGCTTAGGATCCTGAAAGCAAAACATCAATGCAACACAAAAAGTTGTTAGCTTTCGGTGTTATTCACGGTGCTCATGAATCTAAGAGCAAAACATTGATCTGACATAGAAATACAACAACAAAAATGTAAATCTGAGAGCAAATTATCAATATGACAAAAAAAAAGGAGTTAAATATGATAAAAGAATGAAAAATCGTAGAAAAGTTGTTACCTCTTCTGTGTTCTTCATGGTGCTCATGAATCTCAGAGAAAAACATCAATCCAAAACAAAAATAAAAAAAAAGGTTTAATTACTCGGATGGTACCAACTGTGGTACAAGTGTGTCAATATGGTACCCAGTTTTAAAAAATGTCAATTGCATCCCAACTTTTGAAAAAGTGCTTCAATTAGATCCCTTTCAGACGGAGTTGACTAACGCCATTAACGACGTGCCACGTATCAGTCTGTGTTTTTTTTTTTTTTTGAAAAAAAAATAAAAATGCCTCGTGTCAAGTTCCTGTGTATGACAGGTGACATTGTTAGTGCCACATGACATTGCAATGCCACGTGTCAGTGTCACTATCAGATGTCATTATGTTATTAATTTCGATTTAGTCCCCATATATGTTTTTTTGTTTCAATTTAGTACCTATATGTGTATCTGATTCAATTTTGACCTAATTTTTTTTAATAATTAAAATCCATTTTTTTATAAAATTAAAAGTAATTAAGTATAAAATTTTTACAAAAATTAAGTATTTGATATTTATATTACAATTTATGGTAAAAGTCATTTTTAATAAAAAAAAATATTAGTATAACATTCATACAAATAAAAATTTTGGTTTAAAATTAGTAAGAGACAATATTGTTCTATTTTGGAAAAATAATAATAATTAACAAAACATGAATACTTAATAAAAAATAATTAATAAAGTAATATGTTAAAATGTTATTTCTAATAAAAAATATTAGTAAGAAATTTATACAAATAATAAATTTGGTTTGAAATTGAGAGAAACAATATAAATATTAGTACTTAATTTTGTAAAAATATTTATACTTAATTAGTTTTAATCTTATAAAAAATGGATTACAAAAATATTTTAATTATTAAAAAAATTGGGACAAAATTGAATCAGATAGTAGGTACTAAACTGAAACAAAAAGACATATAAGATGACTAAATCGAAATCAACATAATGGCATCTGATAGTGACACTAACACATGGCATTGCAATGCCACGTGACACTAATAATGCCACGTGTCACACACAGGGACCTGACATGTGACATTTTATTTAGTTTTTTCAAAAAAATAAAAAAATAAAATTTCAAAATTTCAAAGAAAAAATTTAAAAAAATTTAAAAACCACAGATTGACACGTGGCACGTCGTTAACGGTGTTAGTCAACTCCGTCTGAAAAGGACCTAATTGAAACACTTTTTCAAAAGTTGGGATGCAATTGACACTTTTTTAAAACCGGGTATCAGATTGACACACCTGTACCAAAGTGGGTATCATCCGAGTAATTAAACCATAAAAGAAATACAAAGTAGTTCTAAGAGCAAAACATCCCTTCAACAGAGAAATACAACAAAGAAGATTAGTTAAATATGGTAGAAGAACGAAAAATCACAGAAAAGTTGTTACCTTTTTTGTGTTCTTCATGTTGCTCATAATTTTAAGAGAAAAACATCAATGCAACACAAAAATAAGACAAATACAAAATAGATCTATAAGCAAAATCGAGATCAAAACTCGAGATCCAGCAGAAAAGAACCAAAAAGATGATTTTTTTTTTTCATTGAGAAGGATGAAAATAATCGAAAGTTGAGTAAAAATAAATACTTTACATACCGTGGTCATTCTACAACCAAAAACATCAAATCTTGTTCAAAGCTTCTGTTGTTTGAGAGTCTTGCTTGTCTTTGACCTTTTCATTTAAACCATTTAGACCAAAAAAAGCTTGGTTCAACTGAAGCATTCTTGGCCGTAACCGATGAAGAATCGTAAAAAATAATAAAGAGTTCACAGATCTGAATGTTTGAGTCAGAAACACAGAGATAAAGTTTAGTAAAAAAGGTGAGGACGTATGTAAAATGAGAAAGATGGTGTTCTGTGTGAGTGAGAAAGAGAGAGATGAAGATGAATATTTGGTGTTCGCCATGGCGTTGTGTGTGAGTGATCCAGGGGAAGAAGCTGAAGAAGTTTGAGAAAGAGAGAGAAGAAGCTCTAAAGAGGTTTGAGAAAGAGAGAGAAGACGATGAAAATGTTTGAGGGAGATAGAAGTTTGAAAGAGATGATATTGTATGTGGGACACGGAGAGTGAGAACAAAATGTGTGAAATTGATTTCTTTTTGATCTTTTTTAATCTTCAAAATTCTGAGAAGAGGACACGTACTCATATTTTCCTGTTGTAGAAATTTTTTTGAATGTAAATGGTTAAGAAAGATTAAAATATTGAAGAAGTTACCATTTGTTAGTTCACAATTAGATTAAATACGGCACCATGAGATTTCAAGGCTTAATAGGTGGTATCACTATCCATATTTTGTTAGTTTAGACAATTTTCTTCGGCCACATATTGCTCATTATTTCAACCTCCAAAAGAAACCTTTTGTTGTATATTATATAATTTTATTATATAAAATTATTTTTTTTACTATAAATTAACATTAATCAATAAATTATATTATTTATTAGTATCAACACAGTTATTAATTTTATAATAATACATAATTTTTGTTTTTTAGTGAACAATCCGTCATGGATTATTAGATTATTGAAAATAGTCAAATACATTGAAAACGACTAACGTTGGCATTTGCTGAATCAGCTAACAATGGAAGAGATAAATGATGAACTGGGGAAATACATAAATAATTAGATTATAATAATATGCTCGCTTTACCTCTTCCAATTGGGTTAGCCTATGCTTTCTTACAGTAGCAGACCAACAACTCGCTCAAACATTATCTATGACGCATTTACAAAGAATTGTATTCTCTTTTAACGCACCTATACACATTGATTATTACTGAATCATGAGGCTCAAAGTAATAGAACCAAATGAATAAACAAATGAAACCATTAAGGAAAGATAAAACTTTGAAAAGCCTACAAGGTTTTTTATTAACTTTTATTAGTTGGTACAACCACTGAAAAATACAGTTAACTGTGTTTAATCTCATCATCTTAGCTGGATTACAGTATCACTACTATGCTATACTTACTACACCAAATTAAAAAAGAAAGAAAGAATAAAAAAACCCACAACTTACTCGCAAAACATGTAAGAAAGACGCAAAACCTCAAAAAGTCTAGTCTCCGCATAAAAAATGCACGAGATTTGTGTGAGCACTGGCATTTAGATACACTTAATTATTTTTAATATATATCTATGTTAGCACCGATCTAATAGATAATATTATATTTTTTAAATATTTAATTTAGTTTGCGCAAACTAAGCTGACACGTTAAAATTTGTGTCCTCGTGAGATTTAAAATAGAGATCTTAGATAACTTTTAATCTAAGACAGAGAACTAATATGATGAAATATAAAATAATGGAGAGGATAAATAATATGGAGGACAAAAATTCATTCAAAAGTTTTTTTTTATCTCTATTAATTATGAGATAAAAAGCCCAACTCAGGAGATGAGATAAGAACTTCATGGTAATTGGAGAAAAAGTTTATCACCCTCATCAAGTCCTTCAAACTCTAGTTCCTCATCTCCAAGTCCAATTCTAAAAAAATGAAGAGTAATGAATTGAAATTATTATAGGATCATTTTCTTATTACTAAATAGAAAAATAATAGATAAATTACACATTTTTATAACGATTTTAAAAAATAAGTTACAATTAAAATTTAAACTATACAAAAAGAAGTAATGATTTTTTTGTTAATTAACATTTATATTGTCAAAAATCAAGAAAACTAAAGAGTCAAAACATATGGTAACAAACTTTAAATTTCAAATTTTTAAAATAGCAAAAAACTGGTAAAAGTATAATATCAAAGTTTAGATTTAAAATTCAATATCCAAAAAACCGCAAAACATTAAAGCCTTTTTTAATAGATTTTTAAATGTTTTTAAACAACTTTTATATATTTTTGACATTTCACAAAATTTTAAACAATTATTTAAAAGTAATTTTTATAACATAGATATGGATATCTCGTTACAAAGTAAAAATTATAAATTTTTAAGACTTTTAAATATAAAAATCACTTATGAGTCTTGTTTCTCAAACGAAACACACACAGAGTCTTCCTCTTCCGATCCCCTCTCAGCGTCTTCTTTCTCTTCCGGTGACGAAGCGTGTCTCCTCAAGTAGGTACCATTATCTTCTTCTTTTCATCCTAATTTTTTTAACTTAAAAGCTTTTGCTTTAGATATCAGCGTTGTGTTTCTGAGCCATTATAACTAAATGGTTTGGCCTGTTCACAAAACAGTTCCTTCTACGCCATGGACTTCACCTTGTTGGAACAGCCAGTACTTTGTTCTTGTTGGACATTGCCTATTACAGTCAGAATCTTTTTCAGAAAGACATTTTCAGTGCTATTGGTTGGATTCCTGCAGCAAAAACCATGAATGCCATTGAAGAGGTTTACAAAATGGAAAGAGCACAGACCCTGATAGTACTGTCCCTGGTTACTGGTTCACAGTGGCACTCATTGATAGGATGGGCAGGTTTACAATTTAGTTGATAGGGTTTTTCTTTGTGACTGTCTTCATGCTTGCCTTAGCCATTCCATACCACCACGGGACCATGAGCAGTAACCAAATTGGGTTTCTTTGTGACTGTCTTCCGCTCGAAACTCTCTGGGGGGAAACTGTCGCTCGAAGCTGGCGACGACACGCCACGCTCGTCCGAATCTGATTCCAACGGTGGACCGCGGTGTCGGAACTGAATCTTCTGGTTCTTCAATGGAACCGGCTGCGGTTGTTGTTGCTGCGTCGGCCTTTGAGGACGGTGATACTGATTTACGCCATCGCGAGACCATTAGGTTAAAAGCATCCAAAACGATCTGTTTCTAAAAACACCGAACTGGATGTCAACATTCGCATATTGTACCAAAATTAAGAATAAAAGAACCGAAACGGATGTCAATCTCCCTTTCTGAAAAATATGAAGTGAATGTCAGACATATGCATCCACAATAACAAATACGAAAATGATATTCGAACATAAAATTCGAATTATTTTTTACATGGGTGACATGGTATCCTTTTTTCTTTTATTTTTACTTTTTTTAAATGAAACTGAACCCATGGTCATGTGCGCGGAAGTTTTGTGCAATAAATTTTTTTGACAAAACTAAAGCAGACGTGGAGAGAGAAAGTAAGATAAAATGGAAAACTTGTAGAGTGTTCGTGAGACAGGGAGAGAAAAAGTCGGAGGAAGTGGAGACAGTGTGAGGAAGTCAGAGGAGAGGCGGGAACAACGTGAGAAAGTCGGAGGAAAGGCGGCGACAGCGTGAGCAACTCGAAGGAAAGGCGGAGACAGCGTGATCAAGTGTGTGGAAAGGTGAAGACAGCGTGAGGAAGTCGGCGGAACGGCCGAGAGAGACTGAGATAGTCGGAGGAAGTCGAGACAGAGAAGTTATGGTGTTATAGAAGCGAGGCGGGAGGCGGTCACCGTGAGAGGACACACCTACGACAGCGACGATAGTGGAGGGAATCGAATCCAGTGGAAGTGAGTCGACGCCAACGACAACCATTCCACCGGAAGCCGTTCCGCAACACCGTTTTAGTGTAAGGTTCGTGTTTTTTTGTTCAACATTCGAAAAGGTTTAATCTTTGGGGGAAAAACGTTTTATTTATTTTCGAGTTGGTGCAACATTATTTGACAGAATCGTTGGTGTTGTTTGCATTGTGGTGTGGTTTTGTAGTCTTGATTTTGTAGTGGTGTGTTGTGGTGTTTGATAATGTTGTGCCAATTGAGGCGTCAAGAATAAGTTCATGTGGAGTGGTCATGAATATTTTGGTTTTTGTCTCCCAGTGTTTGTGTTCTCAAGCAATGAACACTCTGAAACTAAGGAAATTTTATTTGTTGGTCAGAAAGATGATCTTTAAAGGGGTAGTAGAGTCATCAATTACGTTACAAAGTGGGAAGTAAAAGTACCCCAAATGGGGAGTGCTGTTATATATTCTGGTTCACAGTACCAGTTTTAATAACCATGTTAAATTTCTAAATTTTGTTAAGCAATTAAATTTTATTTTTAATTACGACCAATTCCAATTTAAAATAACAATTTTAATAACATTTTATTTTTGGAAGGAAATAAAATGTTCTTTAAACTTTCAATTACGTTACAAAGTGGGGAGTAAAAGTACCCCAAATTAAGAGTGTTGTTATATATTCTGGTTCACGGTATCAGTTTTAATAACCATGTTAAATTTCTAAATTTTGTTAAGCAATTAAATTTTATTTTTAATTAGGACCAATTCAAATTTAAAATAACAGTTTTAATAACATTTTATTTTTGGAAGGAAATAACATGTTCTTTAAACTTTCAATTACGTTACAAAGTGGGGAGTAAAAGGACCCCAAATGGGGAGTGTTGTTATATATTCTGGTTCACAATACAAGTTTTAATAACCATGTTAAATTTCTAAATTTTGTTAAGCAATTAAATTTTATTTTTAATTAGGACCAATTCGAATTTAAAATAACAGTTTTAATAACATTTTCTTTTTGGAATGAAATAACATGTTCTTTAAACTTTCAGTTACGTTACAAAGTGGGGAGTAAAAGTAGCCCAAATGGGAGTGCTGTTATATATTCTAGTTCACGGTACCAAGTTTAATAACCACCTCAAATTTCTGAATTTTGTTAAGCAATTAAATTTTATTTTTAATTAGGACCAATTCGAATTTAAAATAACAGTTTTAATAACATTTTATTTTTGGAAGGAAATAACATGTTCTTTAAATATTCAGTTACGTTACAAAGTGGGGAGTAAAAGGATCCCAAATGGGGAGTAAAAGGACCCCAAATGGGGAGTGCTGTTATATATTCTGGTTCACGGTACCAGTTTTAATAACCATGTTAAATTTCTAAATTTTGTTAAGCAATTAAATTTTATTTTTAATTAGGACTAATTTGAATTTAAAATAACAGTTTTAATAACATTTTATTTTTGGAAGGAAATAACATGTTCTTTAAACTTTCAGTTACGTTACAAAGTGGGGAGTAAAAGGACCCCAAATGGGGAGTGCTGTTATATATTCTGGTTCACAATACCAGATTTAATAACCATGTTAAATTTCTAAATTTTGTTAAGCAATTAAATTTTATTTTTAATTAGGACCAATTCGAATTTAAAATAACAGTTTTAATCACATTTTATTTTTGGAAGGAAATGCATGTTCTTTAAACTTTCAGTTACGTTACAAGGTGGGGAGTAAAACTAGCCCAAATGGGAAGTGCTGCTATATAGTCTGGTTCACGGTACCAGGTTTAATAGCCATCTTAAATTTCTGAATTTTGTTAAGCAATTAAATTTTATTTTTAATTAGGACCAATTCAAATTTAAAATAACAATTTTAATAACATTTTATTTTTGGAAGCAAATAAAATGTTCTTTAAACTTTCAATTACGTTATAAAGTGGGGAGTAAAAGTATCCCACATGGGGAGTGCTGTTATATATTCTGGTTCACAGTACGAGTTTTAATAACCATGTTAAATTTCTAAATTTTGTTAAGCAATTAAATTTTATTTTTAATTACGACCAATTCCAATTTAAAATAATAGTTTTAATAACATTTTATGTTTGGAAGGAAATAAAATGTTCTTTAAACTTTCAATTACGTTACAAAGTGGGGAGTAAAAGTATCCCAAATGAGGAGTGTTGTTATATATTCTGGTTCACAGTACCAGTTTTAATAACCACCTCAAATTTCTAAATTTTGGTAAGCAATTAAAGTTTATTTTTAATTAGGACCAATTCAAATTTACAATAACTGTTTTAATATCATTCTATTTTTTGGAAGGAAATAAAATGTTCTTTAAACTTTCAATTACGTTACAAAGTGGGGAGTAAAAGTATCCCAAATGGGGAGTGCTGTTATATATTCTGATTCACAGTACAAGTTTTAATAACCACCTTAAATTTCTAAATTTTGGTAAGCAATTAAAGTTTATTTTTAATTAGAACCAATTCAAATTTACAATAACATTTTTAGTATAATTTTATTTTTGGAAGGAAATAAATGTTCTTTAAACTTTCAACTACGTTACAAAGTGGGGAGTAAAAGTACCCCAAATAGGGAGTGTTGTTATATATTCTGGTTCACAGTACCAGGTTTAATAACCATCTTAAATTTCTAAATTTTTTAAGCAATTAAATTTTTTATTTTATTATGACCAATCCAAAATTCGAAAAACAGTTTTAATAACAACTTTTATTTTTTGTAGGAAATAAAATGTTCTTTAAAGTATCAATTACGTTATCAAGTGGGGAGTACAACTACTCCAATTGGGGAGTGCTGTTATATATTCTGGTTCACGGTACCAGTTTTTATAACCATCTTAAATTTCAACATTTTGGTGAACAGCCCCAATCTGCTTAAGCAATGACAAATACGTGTCAACCACAAACTGCTCAAAGTCAACTTCATGCAATTGAAATTACAAAATTTCATAAATGGGTCAAAACTGGGGACTACAAAACAATTTCCTGGGGACTTACGTTCAACATTGTGGTTCACAGTCCCATCCTGCGGAAGCAATGACAAATTCATGCCAACCACAAACTGCTCAAAGTCAACTTCATATGGTTCATAATTCCTGGCCTCCAAAATATAATTCCCCAATAGATTCAGTGAGGACTTCTATTACATATTTTTTATCTCACAGCAAAATGGCGAGTGAAGGAAAATTAAGTGGGGTGTTGTTTTAAATAATTTGGTTCTACCACCCACAACAAACAAAAAAATATTACTACTGCGCAAAATAAATGCAAAACATCTAAAAACCTGCAACATATATTTTCAAACACAAAAACACATAACAGAATCATGGACAGACTTTGTCCTCTAAAATCCATCCATAACAAACATTCATAAATAACTCAAAATAAAATAGCAATGGTGTTTTCAAATTAACAAAATCAACCAATTTGTAGTGATTTCAACTTCTTCTTTCCATAAACAAAATATGGTGTTTTTGTGGCAACACTCTTGAACCGCATCCTAGGTCGAGCCTTCATACGGTCATACATATTGCTTTGTTGTGCACCATCATCTTTTTCATCACTCATTACATCAGCACGTGGATCAATGAAAACATTATCACCAACTTCATCTCGGACCTCATCCTTCGACCGTTGATCCTTCCAATTTGTAACCAACTCATCCAATGCGGACATAGATTGTTCCAAATCAACTATCTCTGCTTCATGATCTTCTAGCAAACGCTCTACCTCTTCCTTGTCCTTCAAATCTTGGGTTTTGTATTCAGTGCCAAAATGTTCAAATGTTTCTCTTATAATAGCATGATCAAGTTCTTCCTTTGACACTGCCACATCAACAATAGCCTATACAAGAAAACACATGTCTGCGTTCAATAAAAACTTACAGATTTCAAACATAACTAATATAGTTAAACACGTCCACACCATGTCGTAATCAAATGCAGTCTTCATGACCTTGTCACCCACGCTCACATTCATCCAATATAACAATCGTGCTTGTTCATCTTACACTTGAACGTTGATTGGCAAACAACCAAATGATCAAATGACCATAACTGAAAACATAAATCATTAATAAAATCAATTTATGGAAAATAAAAACCATATGTAAACAACATTAGAAAACATAAATCAATTTACCTCAAGCAAATAGGCATATCCAACCACATAAAACTCAAATCGACTTGGTTCGTTCTGCAATGCCAACGAAGCACTACACAAGCTAAACACCAAATACTCATACACTAATGTACCCCAATTATATTTTCCAATATTTTCCATGTCATCAACAACTTTAAAAATAACGGGGAAAACACAACCCTTTTTACTTGCAAGCAAGAACTCTGATATTCCTAACACAACATATAGCTTGCAAAATAATTCAACATCACCAACATCATCATCAAATTTCATCAAAAAATCATATATCAACTTAACATCAACTCTTTGACGCCCAAAAGTATTCCACGTCTCACTCTCCACAACTTCCTCATCTAAATCAATTTTTTCACCGACCACCCTCAATCCTAACCCTAAACAAACGTCTAATAAACTAAAGTCCACCACTTCACCACCAACATCAAAACCACCCCTTCTTTCAACCCATTTAATACATAACTGAGATAACATATTTCTACTTATCTTCAATGATTGCTTTAACATGGGAAACCACCAAAACGGGGTGCTTGCAATATACTCCTTTTGTGCCACAGTTAACTTTTCGTTCAAAGCACCAATGCACTTCGCTTTACAGCAATGACGAAAATACATATCTGTAAAAAATCAGAATGTTACGAATTTCACAAATATTATATACATTAAATGAACAATTATTTGATCACCTCAATCAATTATTTCAACACCCAAACTGCCCTGTTTTGTACACTGATAAAAACAAAATCAGCAATACACCCAAATGGAAATTTCACTTTACTGAACCAAAAGCTCAATACATGATTGGGAAACCCTACAGATAAGTAAAACCAAATTCAAATCGCACAGTTTCTGCCATATAAGAGGTTATTAAAAAAATCAACGATTAACAAATACATTAAGGCGAGAAAAAGGTTTCTACCCACTGTGCTCGTTGTTGTGTGGCGGAAGTCTTCGATTTTTGGAAGCCCTAGTGGCCGTCTTTTGAAAATAGCACTAACCCTGAAAACTACGCCGTCGATGAGTTCTGGTCAGACACTTGTTCTCCGGCAACGCCTTCCTCTCCCTCTACTCCGACTTTCTATCTCACGCTAACTCCACCCTGCATCCACTTCCGATCGCCTTTCTCTCTCCCTCTCTCACCAACACTACCAAGTTTTCCATTTTATCTTACTTTCTCTCTCCACGTCTACTTTACTTTTGCCAAAATGAATTTACAGCATAAACTTCCAAGCACGTGACCATGGGTTCAGTTTCATTTAAAAAAAGAAAAAATAAAAGAAAAAAAGGGTGCCACATCACCCATGTAAAAAATGAGTTTGAATTTTATGTTCGAATATCATTTTCGTAACAAATAAATAGATGTCGACATCTAGAGTTATATTTTTTATATTTTTTGAAGCAGATGTCGGACTTCCATTTTAGTGAAAAAGAAATGGATCTATAGCACACAGCACACACATCAACATTCAGATTCATCAATTCACAAAAAATCAATAAGCAAAGTCATTGGGGGTGCAAGGATGCAGGATTTTCTCTTTCTTCTTTTACTTTTTTCTATTGTGGACAAAATTGGAAATAAACAAAGTTTTGGGAGTACAAGAGAAACTGTTAGGGGTACATAGAGAAGCCCCTCCGATATTTACGTCAACACAACCATGCGTCTAGGCCCATCCATAATCCTATAAATACATTATTGATCTTGAACAGGTTTGGCATCTCTTGAACAGTAGAGCACTTAGATCTTACAGCATAAATAAATTGACTTAATTATGAAAGTATGCTTTGTAACTATCCCCCGTTTTTCTAACAACTTACATCCTACGACGAAAAGTCAAATGAATGAGTTGTCTCAGTTGTAAGAACATAAACAATTTTAAATTAATATTTTATTTTAAATTTATGATTAGTATTATAATAAAATACAACGAGAACTATTTATTTTCTGTACAATCTCTACTCGGCTGTCGGAATTGGCCGAATGGCATATATATTTTGTCCTTTATCCATATTCATATTGCAACTTATAATGCAGAAAGCACTTACACGTGGCATATACATTTCCTATGCTTAAAAAGTGAAACATGTTAAGAGTCTAAGGTGATTTCGAAGTGCCACATTCGATAAAAAATAAAAAAATGACTACTAAGATTTTGAATTAAAAGTGATGTCCAACCCAAAAATTTGTTATTCTAAGATTTTGGGTTGGAAGTGGTGTTCTAGTTTTATATATGTTTGTTCACAACTCATTGAAACTAAATCTCTTAATGTGTCCCTTCATGAAAAACTTCATAATGGACATTGAATATGAGGACAATTTTGAGAAAAGACAATTGTCTAATGACGGTTGATGAAAAAACCATGGATATTTGTGTTACTATTGTAAAAGGGACATGTGAAGAAAGATTGTTGGCATTGGAAGAATGGAGGAAAGAACTCTGAAGCATCAACCACACAAGGTTATGTTTGCAAGTACCTTAGAGGACGTACAAGAAATTTCACTCCTTCTTAGTTAGCCTTGGTTACACAAGATTGGATACCATTGTACCACTACAAAAAAATTAATATTTGGTGGAGGTTTTTTCTTTGATCTGTAAGGGTTTTCACCCTCCACAAATTAATTTGCAAAGGTTTTTTGGACCTCAACAGTTAGAGTCCCCACAAGTTATTTGCAGAGGTTTTGAACAACCCTTGGTATCCGAGTTATATTGTTGAGGTTGTTTTGTAGAAGGTTTTAACCTCTTCTATTCTAACTATTATTTTGTGGAGGTTTCAAACCTCCTTTATTTGTAATTACCCACCAACATTTATAATTTATTAATTTAATGGAATTATTTTTATAATAAAAAATAAATAAAATATATAAATTCGTAAATTACACAAAAATTAACCAACATATTTGCACCCTTGCTCCCACTTGGATTAGACATGTTTCTTGCCATGATCTGTCAAAGAAAAATATTATAGAAAACAACCAAGAAAGAACTCTACATGATTTACACAGGTTATATATCCAACACAAGAAGCTAAATTCGGTAATGAAGCTTGTAATGGACACTTGAGAGGCATGATCTCAGACTCCATCCCTTGTGAAGCTACAAAATTAGGCAATGTAGTTAATGCAGGACAACCTTCATTAATAAAAGGAATAGGCTAACTAATCAAGGGGTGCTAAAGCAAAAATGCCCGAGGCATGAACAATTCATAACTAAAGAAACAAGAATCATTAAGCAAAGATGGTAGAAACTCAGAAAACTTCCATTAGCCTGATTTAAGATGGTTTTGGATAAGGGTTAAAATCCTAAACCAAGTAAGAATATCAAAGAGGCTCGTTTCAATAATTTAAAAATATATTCGAATTGTTGCTTAAGAAACTCATCATACATCAGCACAATTTCAGTAATAAAAAAAAAAAGAAAAAACTCGAAAACCCAATTTGAGCCTTTGTTTTCAGTTAGTTCCGATCAAGATACTAATTGCTAAGAAAAACTATTTTGAATATGCAAAATATATTCAGTTTTTCCAGCCGCATACACCTACAGTTGGAAAAAAGAAACAAAACAAAAACAAAACAGAGAAAAGTTCAAAAGCATTCATGATTTTGGAATGAATAATGCACCTACAACGAATCATTAGCATCATAAAAACTACCAAACTTTCAAACGGTAAATGTAAGTGCCACATTTCTATTTGGATTGCTTTGTGCAAATTATCGAAAATTAGGTTTCAACATTCAAAAATTAGATAAAAGTTTAAATCGCAGTACCATGAATGCAGGCAAATCAAAAGTGAAATGTTGGGAAAACAATCGGAAGTGGAGGCTTTAGCTGCGAACAACTCCGACGAATGATAGGGCCGCCTACGACGGAGTAACAGAGTGACACAGTGGAAGTGACGCGTGACGGAGTGAACAACAGAGCTAAAATCACAAGTGAAAGAGTGAGCGACAGAGCTAGAGATGCGACTGATCGAGGGATAAGGTGTTTAGGTTTTCTACGAGGGAGAAGGTGTTTAGGTTTTCAATTTTAAATAAAAAAAAATAGAATAGGAAAATTTTGGAAAAATGTGTGAAACAAACGAGCAAAAAGATATTATCATTTGTGGAGGTCATATACCTCCTGGAAAAAAATACAAAACCCCCGATACTATTAGCATTCGGAGAAATGATCATAATTGTCTTAAATCGTAGTTATGTTTGGAGGTTTTAAATAACCTCCGCAAAAAATTCCCACAAAATAATATTTTTTTTGTAGTGTACTTATTGCAATAGATTTGGTGAGGATGATTTTACTATCTTGTTGTATCATGTGAATGATATGTTGGAGGTAGGCTCCAACAAGGCTCGAATCCAATAATTGAAGGCAAAGTTAGTTAGAGAACTTAATAAGAAGGACATGGAATCGATATACAAGATTTTAGGGATACAAATTTACCAAGACAGAAAAGATAGCAAAATTTGACTTTCTTAGAAGAATTACTCATTGAAAATCTTGAGGCATTTCAATATGCAAGACTGCAAGCCAATTTCCACCCCACATATGAGTCCTAACAATGAAGCAAAGAGGATGGAGTTGTCTCGAGTACCGTACGCATCGGCGGTAGGTAGCCTTATGTATTATGGTTTGTACAAGACCACACATTGCACAAGCAGTGATAATGGTTAGTAGGTTCATGAAAAATTCAAGTGAAGAGCATTGGAGTAATGTTTAGAGGATCCTTAAATACATCAAAGGACCTTAGGTGTTGCAACATAACGGCAAAGAATAAAGCATAGTGTGAAGATTCATGGTGTGAAAATTTGATTAATTTAATAAAAAATTTTCAAATAGGAGAATGTGAGAAGAGAAGTTTTACATCAATTGGTTACCTTGGAGCTTAGTTTCATATTATAAAAGGAACCTAGCTTTTCTTTAGGAACACATCCCATAGTCTTTTTTTTTTTTTTTAACTTTATTGTTTGAGAGAAAAATTAAGAAAGAATATTACTTTCTTCTCTGAAAAAGAATGTTAGTGTTTTTCTTATTTCCAATGGAAATATTGTCATTGTTTTCATAATAAAATTAGAGAAAAAGGATATGTAATTTTCTTTCTTTTAATAAAATTATTATTTTTTTCATATTTTATTTAGTTGTTAACTGGTACTTATGCTATTACTTTAGTATCCAACTATATTTATTTTCTTGGTTCTCGGGAACAGGCTAATAGCCAAATACATAGAAAATGACTAACGTTGGCATTGGCTGAATCAGCTGACAATGGAAGAGATAAATGATGAACTGGTGAAATACATAAATAATTAGATTATAATAATATGCTCGCTTTACCTCTTCCAATTAGGTTAATTAGACTATGATTTCTTACAGTAGCAGACAAACAACTTGCTCAAACATTATCTATGCCGCATTTAAAAAAAAAAGAATTGTATTATCTTTTAACGCATCTATACACATTGATTATTACTGAATTATGAGTCTCAAAGTAATAGAACCAGATGAATAAACAAATGAAACTATTTTTGTAAGAAAGATAATTAAAAACTGTGAAAAGCCTACAAGGTTTTTTATAATATTTTATTAGTTGGTACAACAACCACTTAAAACAGTTAACGTTGTTTAATCTCATCATCTTAGCTGGATTACAGTATCACTACTATGCTATACTTACTACACCAAATTAAAAAAGAAAGAAAGAATAAAAAAACCCACAACTTACTCGCAAAACATGTAAGAAAGACACGCAAAACCTAAAAAAGTCATAGTCTCCGCATAGAAATTAATTGCACGAGGTTTGTGTGAGCACTGACATTTAAAAAGAAAATATGGTTAAGCCAACACTACACTTAATTATTTTTAATATATATTTATGTTACACCAGGGGCGGATTATACAAGGAGTGGAGAGGGGGCTTGGCCCCCCAAAATTTTTTTGATTTTTTTTAACTTTATATATTTTTAAAATTTTGATTTTTTTAAATTATAAGTAATATACTTTAAAAAATGATAAAAATTAAATTGTGTGTCTTTTTTTAATTTTTTTTATAAAACACAACATTATATTAATAAATAATAAAACATAAAATTGAATATAATAAAGAGTATAAATATTTATGTTTAATTATTTTTTTATTTTTGTTTTTTGTCAAAAAAATGTCAAATTTTGACTAAAAAATTAAAATTAAATTGAGACTAATCAACTAGAGGACCAATTTACATTTTTGGAAACAAAAAATAAAAAAATAATTAAAACAAATATTTATTAAGATATTTTTTATTTTATTTTCTATTATCTTTTTAGGTTTTCACAAATTTATACTTATCTTTCTACTTCATATGTTTTCTTTTTGTTTTTGAAGAAAAAAAAAGTTAAACACAAACTCATTACTTTTACTCTCATTTTCATTTGTTTTCTTTCTTCCTTGAAGAAAAAAATGTAACTCTCTTGTCTCACTTGATAATAAACTATTAGGTTAATAGTTATTAACATTATTTTTTATTACATGAATCTTTGTATATTCATTTCTTATTAATATAGAAGAAAAAATAATGTATTATGTGTTTTTTCAAATCGATTTTGTGACTTGATTATAATATATTTTTATTTTAATAATTAGTTTTCTCAATTTTTCATTAGATTATGATAAATTATTTTTTAATATTAACTTTTTTAAAAGTATATTGATAAAGAATAAAACCATAGATTCATTTTTTAAAGATGATAGAAGAGAAGTTGTTGATAAAGATGAAAAACTAGATAGATTTTACTTTTTTACATATTTTGAAGTATTGTACTAATAATCTAACCTAATGATCAAATTGTCCAATTAGAAGAGTTTCAAATTTTGTGGTCAAGATCCACCACTGTTTAGCACCGATCTAATAGATACTATTTTATTTTTTAAATATTTAATTTAGTTTGCGCAACCTAAGCTGACACTAGTGTTAAAATTTGTGTCCTCGTGGGATTTAAAATAGAGGCCGTAGATAACTTTTAATCTAAGGCAGAGAAATATTCAGAATGTTTAATAGTTAATAGATTTTCTGGATTGGTGAATCAAATGGTCCTATGAAGATACAATCAATAGAATAAAGAATTGTTAGATAAAATTTTTGTCTGTTATACAAGAAACTAAGGACTTATGCCTTCACGTACATCTTTGAGCAAAGATTGTTATGTCCTGTTAAAAATTTATTCGAAAGTGTGTTTCAATAAGAGACTAATATCTAATATGATGAAAGATAAAATAATGGAAGATAAATAATATGGAGGATAAAATTTCATTCAAAATTTTTTTCATCTCTATTAATTATGAGAAAAAAAGTTCAACTTGGAGGTGAGATAAGAACTTCATGGCAATCGGAGAAAAACTTTGTCACCCTCGTCAAGTCTTTCAAACTCTAGTTCCTCATCTCGAAGTTCAACTCTAAAAAATAAAGAGTTGAATAGAGTTCGAGTGATATTTAACGAAAGACGCAATTAGTATTTTGTATGCTAGCAGAAAATATGCAAGAAGAAATTGAGGTGAGAGAACACACGATTACAAGTCTTGAATGTTTAGTGAAGGTCTATTAAAAATACTTAATTTTATTCATGTGATTTTTTAAATATGTATATGGTATAGAATTCGAAGGGTTGTTTTTACTTTATGAAACACGTTTAAATATAATAATGTAAGCAAAAATTAAAAAAAATAGTAAAAGGAGAAATTAATTCAATCCTTAAATTATTTTACTCTTATGGTAAAATTACATTACACATTATTACACTTAATACAACCAACAAAAATGAACTGTTATTGAATACGAAATAAGGCGAACCATATTCGAATTGGGTTAGTCTATTCTTTCTTACAGCAGTCAACTAACGAACAACTTGTTCTAACATTTTCTTACTTACCAGTTGCAAAACATACTGTTAAGGGAGAAAAAAATGTTTAATGAATTATGAGCCTTAAAAGAATAATCAAATGAAATTGTTCCTGTAACGAAAGACAAAAACTTTGAAAGGACTCAACAACCACTGAAAAATACAATTAACGTTGTTTAATCTCATCACATTAGCTGAATCACGATTATACTTACTACGGGATATTAAAAAAGAAAGAAAGAAATCACAACTTGGCCGCAAAACATTTAAGAAAGACATTGGAAGCTCAAAGTCTTCGCCACCGCATAGAAAATGCACTCAATCCGTGTGAACACTTGCATTAAAAAACAAAATATGGTATCGATATGATATAGATAGAGAGGATGTATTAGAGACAAAATGAAAACCGAGTCAAATTAATCATGATGATTTCATTTTGTATATAATTTTAATTATTTATTGTAATTATATGGTTAAGATAATTGTGCAAACATCACATTGGTTGATTTTAAAATGGCAATACAGAAAACTGAACGATGCAATAATAAACTGTGTATTATTTGTTTGGTTAGTTGCAATTGTTGGCTATATATAGAAGAACATAAAGTTTTAGCAACTACCACAGAGCACGGGAGAGAGCTATAGACTAAAATGGCAGAAACTGCAGTGTCTTTTGCTAGTCAGCATGTGCTTCCAAAACTTTTGGAAACCGTAAAGATGCTGCGAGATCTCCCAAAAGAAGTTGAAGAAGTTACGGATGAACTAAAAAGCTTTGAAGTTTACATCAATATTGATGCAAATAGAGTGGCTGAAGCTGAAAAAGATCGCGATACGAGCGAAAGAATAAGGAAAAGGTTGATGAGGCTGAGAGAAGCGGCTTTTCGCATGGAAAATGTCATCGATGACTATGTGATGATATGTGACGCAAATCAACCTGAAGAAGGTCCTCGATGTGCAGCTTTACTCTGTGAGGCTGTTGAGTTCATCAAAACTCAAATCCACCGCCTTCAAATAGCGTATCAGATTCAGGATGTTAAGTCACTTGTTCGAGTGGAAAGAGATGGCTTCAAAAAGGATTTTCCTACAGAACCAATATCAAATGGTTCTAGCGGAAATGAAAATTTCACATGGCATAAACTTCGAATGGATCCTCTCTTTTTTAAGCAAGATGAGGTTGTTGGCTTTGAAGGCCCAATACAAACACTGAAAAAGTGGTTGACAGAGGGAAGAAAAGAACGCACTGTCATCTCTATTGTAGGAATGGCAGGATTGGGAAAAACCACTCTTGGTAAGCAAGTTTTTGACACGGTAGATAAACACTTTGAGTGCCATGCAGTGGTCACAGTGTCCCGACCCTATGATGTTTTACGGTTTCTGAGAGAACTGACGAAGAAGCTTTACAGAGAAAGTAAGGAGGAACCTCCTCGGGATGTTGCAACTATGGATCGAATGTCGTTGATAGAAGAAATCAGAAACCGCTTGTGCAATAAGAGGTATGTCGTCTTCTTTGATGATGTATGGGAGGAAAAATTTTGGGATGATATTGAATCGGCTCTAATTGATAACAAAAACGGAAGTAGGATATTAATCACTACCCGGGTTGAGAAGGTTGTGGACTTCTGTAAGAAATGTTTATTTTTTGAGGTGCATAAGATAAAACCTTTAAGTAAAGAAAAATCACTGGAATTGTTATGGAGGAAGGCATTTGGGTATGATTTTGATGAGCGTTGTACAAAAGATTATAAAGAAGTAGGTCTGGACATTGTTAGAAAGTGTGAGTGTTTACCTTTAGCAATTGTAGCCATTGGTAGTCTTTTAAGCACAAAACCTAAAAGTCCATCTGAATGGGGCCGGTTTAGTAAAAATCTAGAAAGCAACCCCGAGTTAGACAGTGTAAAAAAAATTTTGAGTTTGAGTTACGATGATTTGCCACAGAATCTGAGGTCATGTTTGTTGTATTTTGGAATGTATCCTGAAGATTGCACAGTTAAATCTGGTAGATTAATTCAGCAATGGATAGCTGAAGGGTTTATCAGATATGAAAATGGAAAAACTTTAAAAGAAGTTGCAGAAAAATATTTAATGGAGTTGATTAATAGAAGCTTGGTGCAAGTATCATCATTTAGCACAGGTGACAGAGCCAAAGAATGTCGTGTTCATGACTCAATACATGAAATGATTCGTGAAAAAATGAAGAATACAGGGTTTTGTGAGCATAGTGATGATGAGCATAATCAGTCGGAGTCAAGTGGTATCATTCGACGCTTAACAATAGCAAAAAGTTCATACGATTTAAGTGGACCTAGTGAAGGATCTCAGTATGTTCGGTCAATTCTAATTTTGACGAAGGAAGTCTTATCTGAACAATTCAGCAGGGCCTTGCTTGCAAAATACACGCGGTTGAAGGTGCTTGACTTTGGATATGCTAGATTAACAGAAATCCCTGAAAATTTGGGGAGTTTAATCCACTTGAAGTATCTAAGCTTCCAGAGTACATCTATAAGCAGTCTTCCAAAATCCATTGGTAATCTACAGAACTTGGAGACCTTGGATATTCGAACAGGAATGAGGATTGAGCTGCCAAAAGAGATTACGAAGCTCAGAAAGCTACGTTGTCTTTTGGGTAAACCACTATCTTCCATTTCAGTGAAGGATAGTCTTGGAAGCATTACATCCCTGGAAAAGATGCATGTATTGTTAATAGATCCAGATGGAGTGGTGGTTAGAGAGCTAGCAAAGCTAACGAAATTAAGTGATTTGAGGGTTTCTGATGTTAAGGGTGATCATGCCAACACTCTATGTGCCTCAATAAACGAGATGCCACTCTTGGAGCGATTACATATCTCCTTAAATTATGGTGCTCGAGAAATTGACTTGCACATTAGCTCATCCTTGTCTGAACTAAAGAAGCTCCACCTGTGTGCCAATTTAAAAGAGTTCCCAAATTGGATTCTATCGCTCGAAAATCTTTTGAAATTGTCTTTGGTTGATTCCAGGTTAACTAACATTCCTTTGATATCTCTGGGAAATATGCCAAATTTGTTGATCCTCTCTTTTGGCCCCCGTTCTTTTGAAGGAGAAACTCTGCATTTTCAAAATGGAGGATTTCGGAAGCTAAAGGAACTAAAGCTCAAACGTTTGTATCAATTGAGTTCCATCTTTATTGATAGCGGAGCTCTGCAATCTTTGGAAAAGCTCGAGATATTTTCTATTCCACAACTGAAGACAGTACCCTCTGGTATTCAACACTTAGAGAAACTCCAAGTTCTCGACATCTTGCGTATGCCCACAGAATTTCAACAGAGCATTGACCCCAATGGAGGGGAAGACCACTGGATGATCAAACATGTGCCCCATCTACATTTTGTCACCAAAAATCGTGGTTTGCTAAAGATCCAGGAACTAGCTAACATTTTAGCTTCGCAGAGGTGTGCCTTCTATCTTTATTAATAATTCTATTGTTTGATATTACAAAAACTTTATTTTTTAATCTCAGTACTTTTAAGGACATCTTATTTTATATAATCCTTCACATCAGACTAAAATTAATTAAAATGATAATTATAAATAATAGTTAACGTGTTTGTAACTATAGGAACCAAGGAAGAAATTAAATCTATTATCTAGTATACATAACGTCTTCAAATTTTCCATTGTTGAAAAATTATTCTATTTGTCCCTTACATAAAAATGAAACTTAATCTCATTTTCTGTTGATGGTAAGCATTTATGACGTTGCATGTTGTTTTTGCGATGATATTTGGGCAGGCTAGGAGAAGTTTTTCACTGTTATGATTTTTGATATTTTGATGGAAATGTGATGTTCATACTCTTGTGAAGTCATGGACATATACATTTTGGTAAAAGTTATTGGTTATGCTGAATTGGTTGTTTTCTACCCAATTTGTTTGATTATCTTAAATATGTTTTGGAGTGCTAAAATTGTAAAAGAAGTGGTTGCTTTATATTTATAAAGAAGTCACACCACAAATTTTTGGCATAAAATGTTTTTGAAATTTTCATAACGATTGTGTTGGAAGAATTGTCATACTCTCCGGTGCTCATTCTGGACATTTCCTGTGAGGATGTTTCTATTGTGGATTGATCATTAGTTTTTTACGACAAGTTTTTGCTTTTGTTTTTGTGTTGGGAAGATCATAAAGAATATGATTTCCTAAAAACTGTGTATAAATATTAATGCGTGTCATTTGAGTAAAAGCATTAAAAGTATTAATGTCCTTTGAAGTTGTGGTAACATATATAGTTTTTCATTCACTAGGATGAATCCATGTTGAATTTTCGGAAGTGATAAAAAGAAAAGTTAATGAGTCTTAAACGGCGAACATTTTCCCTTTTAAATCTTTCTATGGATTGATTTTGGGTCTGTATTCTTTTGAACAGAAAAATGAAGCAGATAATGTAGCCGTCGGGAACTGAGGGAACATGTTATGGATCTACCGTTCTGCTTTGGATCATTATGGCAAGTGCAAGAATAAAAATATGAGGGTGCTTTTTGCACTTGGTTTCTGAATAGCCTACTTCTGAAATTAGATAGCACAGATTTTATCATCGCTTTTCCTGTTTGGCTACTTGTATTTTTTGTTACTTTTGTTATAATTTGACCTATGGATATATCCAAGGTTTTTTTTTTTTTTTGTCACTTCTAGTACCTTTTAATATATTCTATGTTAGCTTATAAAAAAGAAATAAGCACAAATGTCTAGCTAAAGTTTCAACAAATATCATATTGTTCTGTATGAAGGCATTTGAGTATGGTTCTGTTGGAGGCTGTCCAGAAGAACCTCAAATCCATTTTCTTCTGAATTGATCTTGCTATGAAATTCTGCATAAAGTATTGCATAAATAGTATATGGAAACCCTTGTTTTATTAATAGGGTGCCTTATTGAAACTTTTTTGGCTAAAACTCTCCTTAAGCACAAAAGACCGATGCAGAAAAGAGTACACAAATGGCATACAGGATTCAATCGAAATAAAACTTCAAATGGGTTACATTCATTCCAAGTATTGAGTATAGGCCGGCCCGACTAGTACTCCAACCTATTAACGCGTGCCATTTGAGAAAAATCTGGAAAAGTTTTAATGTCCTCTGAAGTTATGGGTAAGGGTTAAAATAATTGGGTTTTCATTCCCTAGGATGAATCTCTGTTGAATTTTTGGAAGTGAATAAAATGTTAAGAAGTCCAAAACGGCGTTTTCTTGCCCTTTTTTTGGAGAGTTTAGAGTCATGAGAACAAATGACTTTGCCTTTCCTTTCTCGTGGCTCTTGAAAGGACTCTTGGGTTACCTTTCATCCTAGAGACTGTGGTTATATATATATATATATATAGAATGTGATGTGATTTTTATTCAAGGAGGAATTTTTTGCGAAAGTATTTAGTATATGAATGGACATAAAGATTCAATATGAAGATATTTCTAATAACTACTTAAATTCAAGTAGAGTACACATTCTATAATATAATTGTTGAATGTATTTTGAAATGTAAATTCTGGAATATGTTTCCGGATTCAGTAATATCTTTGGAATTAGACAATCCGAAATTCTTTTGAATAATGAGGTGCAACGATAGTTTTTACCTTTCTAATATAATTTTAATGAGAAATAATTCGGGGTTAATGAGTTTGGTGGGAATGCAGGAAGAAAAAAAGGGAGCTACAATAAGAAACAACCCCTTCAACACCCATAAAACTTTATACAAGTCAGGTCCAGTTCCAACAACTCCAATCTAACTCTGGAAGAACTGTTACCCAAGCTATTCACAATTTCACGTTCATTGAGGATACAATTGTGATTGGGTATTATTTCAGTTACATTCTCATAACTTTTCTGTGCACCTCATAATTTTTTTAAATGACTATTTTAAACTTGGTAAAAGTGATTTTCAAATAATCTGCTCTGGATTCTAGAACAACTTTTTAACAATTTTTGGAACACAATTTCTGAAGCAGGTTTTTCGTAACAAAATTTTCAAAATGAGATTTCTAAAGTAAGATTTTTCGAACTTAAGAAATGCATTTTAGAACAAGTTTTCTTAAAATAGATTCCCAGAAGAAGTTTTTCGAAATGTATATAATACCTTTCGGCAGAAGTTTCCAAGAGTGATCTTTCTGAAACAAATATATAAAATGCATTCTGGAAAAGGCTTCTGAAAAAAGATATTCCAAACTAGCTTTTTACTGCAACACGTTGTCTCTTCTTATTTTTCTTCTTTTACAATGTGGTACAATGAAGGATGGTATTTTTGTTTTTTTTGTTGTTGTTAATACTAGATGCAATAGTAATGATGGGGTGCAGAAAGAAAAACTATATGTCAAATGAGATTCCAAATATATACTTTTTTCATTCGGATCTCCAATATATTTTTTATCTTATCATAATTTTTATGTAATTATATTAAAATGATGTATTGCAATTAAAAAAATTTTATGTCTCACATTTGAATATTTCTATTATTTTTTAATATTTTTATTTATTGTATATTTTCCTTTCACATGAGAATGTTTAATACTCTCAATTTAAGTGTTTAATAGCATAAACATTTCATTTACTAGGTAATATAAAAAAAATTATTATTAATTTTTGTTTCATTTGAATAACTCTTTTATTTTACTAAATTTTTTTGTTATTTCTCAATCATTGAGTATATATGTTTATATTTGAAAAGTTTTCTTAGGCTACTAAGGTATTTTTCATCTTATCATACCCTTATTTATACATTTGTTTTCCTTTGTGTGATTTCTTTCAATACTCTCAAATTGTTTATATGGCACACATTTGTTCATTTTTTAATATTTATTTTATATATTTTTTTAAATATTTTAAAATATTATCAACTAGGTTTCATTAATGTTTGCAAATTTAATAAATGTTTTGGTTCTCATGAAATTTTATTTGTTATTCTAATAAACAATTATATTTTATTTCAAAGTATTTGATATCGAAGAAACAACAATACTCCTAATATTGAATATTTGATAATAATATATTTGTTTTACCCTAATTTTTATTATTTTATAAAAATTAATTAGAATTAATATTTAAATAGTAAGAAAATGAGTACGAGTATGAGTACGAGATCATACCTATTATCCAGTGGGGATGAGGATGAGACAAAAGTTTGATACCCGTTAGATTTGGGTATGAGGATGAGGATGCATTTTTGTTACGGGAATGTGTATAAGATAGCAAAACCCGTTTCCGCCTCATCCCGTTGTCATCCCTATTTCTCGTAGCCCAACAACCCAATCTATTTTTTACCCTTCATTTCTGATAGAGAAATTAGTGATATGATTCAAATAACTAGAAACAATATGTCTTTTAATGATTATAATCAATATTAAATATTACTGATTATGATTGATATTGTGCTCTTATTTGCTGCGATTTGATTCCTGCAATGTTCATTACAAATGCTTGTTCATTACAGTTAAGGCGGTTAGGATTGCATTGATATTGCAATGTGTGAATATAAATACGTAGTCTGTCATATGAAAAAGATCCGAAAAAACATTTTCTACACTTCTTTAATTCTTTCTCATCATCACTCACACATACACTCCTCCTTTTATCTCTCTTATGAAGAAAAACCATATTGAAGGAGATAGATAAGAAAAAAAGAAAAAGAAGAAGAGAAAGGTAGTTGTAATGTAAAAAAGAAAAAAGAGTGAGATTGACATAGAAGAGGAATTAAAATTGGAAGGTATTATATAATATATACATATAATATATATACCCATACCTAATTAAAAAAGTCGGGGATTCCCCATACCCATACCCATACCTAGTCAATGCAGGAATTTCCCGTCAAAATGAAGACGGGTTCGGGCAATACCCACAAGGACGCGTTTATTTGCCATCTCTACGAGACATTACAACATAACAAGAAGCAAGTAAGCCAAAAAAATGGAGGCAGCGTAATGAGAATGATAGAGTCTCGTCCTTAACTCATACACAACAACTCCTCTCTCTGTTTGAAAGTTCTTAACAATTTTGAATCTCTTCCTGCATGATTATACATATAAAGAAAGAAAGAAAAAAGGCGGTGACGACAAGGTTTTCATTACAATTTCATAGACTATACGAAGTTAGACAAATCGAAATAAGTTAACATTTAAAGTGCTTTTCTAGAGAAATCATGTGTAGGATCAATCCAGATTGACCTATTATTTCTATATTACTTCAAAGAAACATTCTGATTTTTAGTTTTATAATGACGAGTCTGACATGAATAATACTGGAAACAGCTCCTTAAATTTTCACTTAGAGCTTTTGCAAAAATTTAGGATCGCACAAAATAGAAGTAAAAAGGTAAAATTAGGATTAGAAAACGGTTGCATTTTGAATTATGGAAAGGAATTAGTCCATACATATCCTCGTGCAAAGCTATAAATAGGAAGAAGAAAAGGAACACCTTATTTTATTTCCAAATTTCTGTGCTAGAGACTTGCGTTGATCTGTGCTAGAGTTTTGTGCTCTTCTATTGGAGGATCCAGTGCTGTTGTTCTGCAATGGGAACAATCCTCTCCTCAAATTCAGTGGGCATACAGATGATTTCGACAAGTTTCAGATTCTTCAAGTGTTGAATGCCAACGGGTATTGTTTTGAGTTTAAAGAGGCGTTTTAAGCATAAATATTCCAAAGAATTCAGTGCTCCACTATCAACAAGGATGGAATTCAGGTTAAGCAAATGATCCAGATGCAGTTTCTTTAGTTTATGAAACCCTCCACATTGAAAATGCAAGGTTTCACCTTCTAAGCCGAAGCATAAGTGGAGGATCAACAACCTAGGCATATCTTTTAGTGATTGCAACTCATCATTAGCTAAGCCAGTGCGCCTCAAGCTCAATTTCACAAGATTTTGGAGTTGGGGAATCCAATTCGGTAATCCTTTTAACTTAATGCCAAGAAAAAGCTTCCTAAGTCTAGACAAAGGTAATGTTCAAATCAATCACTTTGCACAAAGAATAACCTGCTTCAATATGTAATGTCTCCATCCAACAGTTGCATCTCCTTTATTGTAGAACAGAGTCTTCACGTCATCTTTCCTAATATTTTTCACCCTCAGAACCCGTAACTGCTTTAACTTTCCTACCTCTCTAATGGCCTCTCCAAGATCAGTTGTAGATAGTATAGGTAGAGTTGTCAATTTGGTCCTTAGCCCATGGCCAGCCCTGACCCACTCTTCACAAAGCTCCCTTTTAGGAGTGTCCCAAATGAGGGGATGAAAAAAAGCCCTAGCCCCCAAAGCCCTCTATCTAGTGGGTTATGGCTAGGGATAAGGTGGGTTAGGTCCCCCAAATAATAATACATTAAACCAGAGTCAAAAATCAAGTCAAGCGACTGGGTCCGAAGACCCAGACAGGTCCAACGAGCCAAATGGGTCCAATCATCCAAACAAGTCCAAAGTCCCAAATGGGTTTGACGACCCGGACGGGCCCAAAGATCCGAACCGACACAACAAACTGGATGGACCTTAAGACCTTGATGTGCCTGATGACCCGGACGGACTCGACAATCTAGATGACCTTGACGATCCTGATGGTCCCAATGACATGGATGAGCCCGAAAACCCGGACGGAACCAACAACTTGAATGGGCCCGATGATCCGGACAGGCACAACGACCCAAGCGGAGCTGACAATTCGGATGAGCCCGATGACCCGGACAAGCACGACGATCTAGACGGGTCAGACGACCCTAATGACCCTAAAAGTCCGGAAGAGTCGGATGGGCACGAGGAGCCGGACAGGCTTGACGAGTTGGACAAATACAACGACAGAGATGAGCCCAACGACCTAACAAGCACAATGACTCAAATGGGCCCAACGACAAAGACAAACATGAAAACACGGACAGGCCGACGATCCAGATGAGTCCTACGAGCAGAACGACCCGACGACCTGAACGAGCCCGATGATCTAAACGAACCCAACGATACGAATGAGCCTGACAACTCGGACATGCCCAACAGCTTGAACGGATCTATCTAGGACATTTGGTTCGTCAAGTTTGTTGGACCCGTCTAGTTCTAGTCCATGCAATTCATTGAACCCATTCTAGTCGTCAGACTCCATCTTAGTTATCGGATCCATCCGATTTGTGGAGCTCGTTCGACAAAATATATATATATATATATATTATGTACACACACGATGAGTTCGCTGAGATTTTGACTTTGTGTGTGAAGATCATAAATATGCACAAAATTTGTGTGAAAATATTTGAGAAAAATCTGGAAAAGTTTTAATGTCGTCTGAAGTTATGGGTAAGGATTAAAATAAATGGTTTTTCATTTCCTAGGATGAATCTCTGTTGAATTTTCAGAAGTGAATAAAATGTTAAGTCCAAAACGGCGTTTTTATCCCTTTTTAATCTTTCTATGGATTGATTCTTGGTATCTTATCTATTGTTTTCAACAGATCAAATTATGGAGTTGATTTTTCATATTCATTTACTCCGATCCGATGAGGTTGCTGAGTTGCATTGACGGCATTGTTGGAAAATTTATCATTTTAATATGAGATCGGCTTTTTTTTTTTTTTTAATTTATTCATTCTCGCATTCCGAGAAAATTGTGATTGTTTGTTTATTTGCAAGTGTGCCAAGTAGAATGATGAACGGTATCCTTTCCTCAGGGACTTGCATAGTATTTGACAAAAGCTCAAACATTTACCATCTGATCTTATATGCTTTAAAAAGTTTGATCTATCATTCAATGGGTTAAGACATTTGATTAAATTTCAATAGTTTAGCCGTAATTAATGGAAGAGATAAAATGATGGAAAAAATAAAAACAAAAGTATAATAAAAAGTTATTTTTAAAAAAATTGTTTAATTAATATTTATGAATGATACAAATTCAATCCACTTGACTAGTCTATTTATATAGACATAGAAGTTTTTGTCTATTTCACTAATTAAGTATTATTATAAAAATACTAAGTGAAAACAAAGTGCCAACCTAAATTATTAACTTAAATTATTGTACAAAGAAATAAATTAAGCATACTTATTCAAATATAATTCAACAACATGCTCAACCTGACTAATCCGTAGATCAAGTAACTTGGGCTCAATTTAATATAAATTTAAAAAATTGTAAGAATCTGAATTACAAGTTTCACAAGAATTTAACAACCACAATAAAAGTTCCAACATTAAAGTTACAAAAGTCATAATTGGATGAAGATTTGTTAATTCAAAACAACTAATTTCAACTTCTTTGAACGTACACAAGTTTATGAGAGTGCAACATAGACATTATGCTTAACCAATATTGTATAAGAAACTTAAATAATTATAAGTTTTGAAATTTAATAGCCAAATAGGGCTCAACGAGCGAATTTTTTTTTTAAATGGTTTGCCCACATGTTCGTGGAAGGAGTATCACGAGGGCCTAATTTTAATAATTTAAACGGAGACGGATATTATGACGGAGATATATATATTCTCATATTTATCTTCATATTCAATCGAAAAGTTAGGAATTCTTTATATTTATATCTATACTCAGTTAATATGAGAATTTCTCGTCAAAATAGAAACGGATTTGGACAATATCCATGGGACGGATTTATTTGTCATCTCTAAACTCAACAAGCGAAATTTTCTTTTTAAAGGTTCACCGAAAGGGACTTGGGAGGAGGTATCACAAGGGCCTAAACATCAAAAGAACCTTTGAAACCAATGCAAAAAGTGAAAAGAAAAAATGTATAATATATATAAAAATAAAGTAACACTATTATTAATAAATCGGTTTTTACATCAGTTACTATTATTCAATAATAGTGTAAAACCTAATTAATGATAGAGACCAATTTTAATTTTATTTCTTACATCAATTTATAATTTTTACTAATAATAGAGAATATTTTAAATTTTAATAATTTTTAGTTTATAAAATAGTCTCTACATAGTCAATAGTTAATATAATGATTAATTATTTTTTATTTTTAAATTTGGTTGCTATTTAATGGTTTTATTGTAGTGATATAATGAAAATTTACAAAACTTAAATCATGGGGATTAATTATGTGCATGTATATAATGAAAATTTATGAGAAATTAAATTAAGATGATTTTCAAATTTTTATATTTAATTTTAATAAATATTAAAACATAAAACATACAATTAAATATAATAAAAAATAATAAAATGTGAAAGATAAGAAAATTATGATATTTTTTTATTCTCTTCCTCTTTGGTTATCTTTTTAATATTACAAATATATTCATATATATATTCATTGTTTGTATCGTGTTCCGTTTCTGAATATATTATTTTAAGACACCGCTGCAAGGACTAGTTTTTAATTTTCAAACATCTGGATTAGGATTGTCTACAGAGAATTGTGGTTTAAAGAAGTATTAGCTTTTAAAGTCAAATGAATAAACAAACTGATATTAAGACAAACAACGTGAATAACTTTTCTATTATTTTTTATATGGTTCAGATCTGGTACCATTACGTACATTTATTAGTTGAAAGAGAACAGTGGTTAGTTTTTATTTTTCAAACAACTGGATTAGGATTGCGTCGGGTTATTTTTTATGGCTCAGATCTGGTGCCACTACATACATTTATTAGTTGAAGCCCCACATACACACTCTTGAAGGAGAATACTGGTTTATAGAAGTATTAAGACAAGACAAACAATTTCAATAACACGGCTTTTCTATTATTTTTTTCTTTGTACAACTAAGATTGACACATACAACTAACATTGTTTAATCACATTTTCAATATTAGATGTTGTACGACAAAATAAAAGGAAATAAAGAAAATCACAACATGCTGGCAAAACATTTAAGAAAGAATTTAAAAAGGTCAAAGTCTTCTTCTTCAAATGGACATTGCCCTAAATTTGTGTGAACACGAAATACGGTACCAAGACAAGTTAGCGATGACTATTTTTCTTACACTTAATTCTAACAATTTTTTTTTCTTCAATTATATGCTTAATATTGCATAAACTATGTATGGCTTTTCTAGCTAGACTTATTCCCTATATTTGAGGTTCAAGAACATGAAGTTTTGCACTCACCACCTCCACAGAGCAAGAGAGAGCTACTAAAATGGCAGAAACCGCTTTGTCCTTGGCTCGTCAGCATGTGTTTCCAAAGCTTTTGGAAGCTGTCAATATGATGAGAGATCTACCAAAAGAAGTTGCAGAGCTTAAAGATGAACTTGAAAGCTTTCAGTATTTCATCAATGAGACAGATGAAGTGGTTGAAGCTGAAGAAGATAGCAATAGGCGCGATAGAATGAGTAAAAGGTTGATGAAGCTGAGAGAAGCAACCTTTCGCATGGAAGATGTCATCGATGAGTATGTGTTAATTGAAGAAAACCAACCTCAAGAAGATCCTCGATGTGTGGCTTTACTCTGCGAGGCTGTTGAGTTCATCAAAACTCAAATCTCTCGCCTTCAAATAGCACACAAGATTCGAGATGTCAAATCACTTGCTAGTGCTGCAAGAGATGGTTTTGAAACCCATTTTCCTTTAGACCCAAGGCCAAGCAATTCTAGAGGAAATGAAAACGTCAATTGGGACAAACTTCGAATGGATCCTCTCTTTGTTAAGGAAGATGAGGTTGTGGGGCTTGATGGTCCTAGAACTATATTGACAAATTGGTTGAGAGAGGGACGAAATGGACGCACTGTGATTTCTGTCATAGGCATTCCAGGAGTTGGAAAAACCACTCTTGCCAAGCAAGTTTTTGACAAGGTCCATAACGACTTTGAGTGCCATGCATTGATCACAGTCTCTCAGTCCTACAGTGTTGAAGAATTGTTGAGGGATATGATTCAGAAACTTTGCAAGGAAAGAAAAGAAGATCCTCCACAGAATGTTTCTAAGATGGGCCGAAGCTCTTTGATAGAGGAAGTAAGAGATCGTTTGCACGAGAAGAGGTATGTTGTCTTGTTTGATGACGTATGGAATGAAAAATTTTGGGATGAGATTGAATCTGCTTTAATTGATGATAACAATAAAAGTAGAATAATAATCACAACAAGGTACGAGAAGGTTGCGGTGGTCTGTAAGAAATCTTCTTTTATTGAAGTGCATAAGCTAGAAGAACCTTTGAGTGAAGATGAATCTTTCAGATTGTTCTGTAGGAAGGCATTTATGTATGGTTCTTCCGGAGGCTGTCCAGAAGAACTCAAAGACATATCTCTTGAAATTGTTAGGAAGTGTAAAGGTTTACCTCTAGCAATTGTGGCCATTGGTGGAGTCTTGTCCCAGAAAGATGAAAGCCCACATGAATGGAAACTGTTCAATCAAAATCTAAGTTTAGAGTTGGAGAGGAATTCAGAATTAAACAATATAACAAAAATATTAGGCTTAAGTTATCATGATTTGCCCATGCATCTGAGGTCATGTTTATTGTACTTCGGAATGTACCCGGAAGATTGCGAAATTGAATCAGATAGAGTGATTAGGCAGTGGATGGCTGAAGGATTTGTCAGACATGAAATCGGAAAAACATTAGAAGAAGTTGCAGAAGAAGATTTATTAGGGTTGATCCGTAGAAATTTGGTGCAAGTATCTTCATCTAGCATTGATGGGAAAGTTAAAAGATGTCGTGTACATGACTTAATACATGAGATGATCCTCAGAAAAGCGAAGGATAGTGGGTTTTGTGGGTATATTGGTAGTAATGATGAATGTGTGTCAAGTGGGATTGTTCGACGTCTGATAATTACTGCAGAGGATGATTTAATTGCAAGTGTTGAAAGCTCACTCATTCAGTCAATTCTTTTCATTGAAGAAAGGCGTACGACATTGACTGAGGAGGACTTTGTAAGAAAAATCATATCATCATCAGTATGGACTGAGGACATGGTAAGGAAAATCCTTGCAAATTACAGGTCATTGAAGGTACTTGACTTTGAAGGTGCTTATATATCTTGTGTTCCTGAAAATTTTGAGCATTTAATCCACTTGAGGTATTTAAGCTTGAGGAGAACTGGGGCAATGAGTCTTCCATCCATTGGTAAGCTCCATAACTTGGAGACCTTGGATATACGAGACACAAATGTTCGTTATATTCCAACGGGCGTTTACAACCTTAGAAAGTTACGTCATTTTCTTGCTGACGAAGTAACAGAAATTGAATGGATGTATATTGGACGCCTGAAATCCCTACAAAAGATACCTATAGTATCTACAACTGATCTTGGAGAGGCCATTAGAGAGGTAGGAAAGTTAAAGCAGTTAAGGGTTCTGAGGGTGAAGCATATTGGTAAAGATGACGAGAAGACTCTGTGTTCTGCAATAAATGAGATGCAACAGTTGGAGGCATTACATATTGAAGCAGCAGATTATTATATCAGCGATGTGATTGATTTGAACATTACATCACCTTTATCTAGACTTAGAAAGCTTTTCCTTGACATTAAGTTAAAAGGATTACCAAATTGGATTCCCCAACTCCAAAATCTTGTGAAATTGAACTTGAGGCGCACTGTCTTAACTAATGATGAGTTGCAATCACTAAAAGATATGCCTAGGTTGTTGATCCTCCACTTATGCTTCGGTTTTAAAGGTGAAACTTTGCATTTTCAATGTGGAGGGTTTCAGAGACTAAAGAAAATGCATCTGGATTATTTGCTTAACCTGAATTCCATCCTTATTGACAGTGGAGCACTACATTCTTTGGAATATTTGTGGTTAAAACGCCTCCGTAAACTCAAAACAGTACCCGTTGGCATTCAACACTTGAAGAATCTGAAACTTGTCCAAATCACGTCTATGCCAACTGAATTTGAGCTGAGTATTCTTCCCATTGCAGAACAACAGCAATGGATCCTCCAATAGAAGAGCACAAAACTCAAGCACAGATCAACGCAAGTCTCTAGTACAGAACTTTGGAAATAAATAAGGTGTGCGTTTTCTTTTTCTTATTTAAAGCTTTGCACGAGGATATGTATGGACTAATTCCTTTCCATAATTCAAAATGCAACCGTTTTCTAATCCCTAATTTTACCTTTTTACTTCTATTTCGTGCAATCCTAAATTCTTGTTAACTGAAAATTTAAGGAGCTGTTTCCAGTATTATTCATGTCAGACTCGTTATTATAAAACTAGAAATCAGAATGTTTCTTTGAAGTAATATAGAAATAATAGGTCAATCTGGATTGATCCTACACATATGATTTCTCTAGAAAAGCACTTTGCAGATAGTTCTTCTGTCTGTTAACTTATTTTCATTTGTCTAATTTCACTAGTCCTTCTACCCCTGCAATGCAAGGGTTTTTTTTACATGTAATAATTGTGGTAATAATAATGGGTTTTTGGATATTTAATAATTTATATGATGAGAATCTAATGTTTTAAAAAGAGGTTGAAGTGTATCAATAGAATAGATCAATTTAGAATATAATTAAAGTGGTATGTCAAGTTAATATTTGATTTCATTGAATATTATCATCAACCACCAACAACAAAAATATGACTAATACACTACTTTGTTAATATAAGAATAAAAAACAGAATAAATTACATACCTAGAATGTCTCCTTTGGTATTCAAGTTCATAAATTCCTTTTGTACACAAATTCCTTTTGTACATAACGATTTCTTTGTTCAACCTTTTCTGTACCATGATTTTCCTGCATGGCAGAGCATAATATAAATAAGTTGATATATATTTATAACAGCTTTGAAATGAAAAAAAAAATTAGAAATGACATACCTATAATTTACTTTTTTTCAAAGAGTTTCAAAAATTTCTTTGTACACAACGTTTTTAGTTGTGTTTGTTACCTTTCCATCTTCATCCAATATAAGTATTTTCAATCCTCTTTTGGTTTTGACTCTAGAAATAACAACATATAGTTGGCCATGTATGAATACAGGTTGTGGAAGATAAAGGCTGACTCTAGAAAGTGTTTGTCCTTGACTTTTGTTAATTGTCATTGCAAAGCATAATGATATCGGAAACTGTCTTCTTTGAAATTTGAAATGCAACCGTGAATCAGATGGCATTAAATCCATTCTTGGTATAAAAATCCTGTCACCAATGTTTTTTCCAGTAATTACAATTGCAGAGATTACATTCTTGCCTAAATGGTTGACTTGCAATCTTGTGCCATTGCATAGACCTTTCGCTTGATCAATGTTTCTCAAGAGCATAATTGGAACACCTGTTTTCAACTTCAGTTTATGATT
>Ga0214543_1001763_pt1 | contig 42345 bp, 19 predicted proteins | sample CNSS2metaG_FD_160094 | JGI IMG/M metagenome (GOLD analysis project Ga0214543, IMG submission 160094) | Root nodule microbial communities from cowpea collected in UCLA plant growth center, Los Angeles, California, USA - CNSS2 | ecosystem: Host-associated > Plants > Roots > Nodule | place: USA...
AAAAGTTGTATACCCGTTGGATTTGGGGATGGGGATGGGGATGAATTTTTATTATGGGGATGGGGATGGGATCATGATACCCGTACCCGCCCCGCCCCGTTGCCATCCCTAAATACAACTCTACTGAATATATTATTTAAAAGTAAAAATAAAGAGACACTTGACCGACTCTATCCATCATAATAATTTTAAAAAATAAATATTTATAGGGCATGATTGTTACTAGTAATAAATTATATTATAAAAATAATTACAATTTAATCTATTAAATTGACAAGTACGGTTGTGCCCACGCTATTTGGGTCATAGAATAAAGGTGGAGAAAAAAGCAAGAGTACCTTTTATAAGTGGGTGTCACTGTCTCTAATTTTCTAATTTGCTTTCGATGTTATTGTGCACGCTAAAATTCAAAAGCTTCCTTAAATTGGCACATGGGTCTACAACACATGCACAATAGATGCAAATTTGTATGTTTTTTACTTTATGGAGAGTTTTAATGGAACTCTAATATTATGTATTCTTGTAGTGTATTCCAACGTTGAAGTAAGTCCTTACAGTACTAGAAAAATGCAATTTACACTACTAAAAAAACATATTTCCTGCCAATTTTTTTTTGAAAATTTTTTCGTAGGAAATACTTACAAAGTTTGTTGTTAAAAAAAATTGCATGAAATTGCTACCAATGTTTTTGCAAAATATTTTGTATAAAACAATTTTCGCAACAAATTTTGTAGGAAATACTTGCAAATTTTATAATTTTGTAGGAAATAATTACCCATGAAGGAATTACCTGCCAATTAAGATTCTTAGAAAAAATGGCAGAAAAAAGTCTTTTCTTGCAAATTTTTTTAACAAATTTGCAAGAAAAGTCCCATGTAATATGAGAATTTCTAGTAGTCTTAGTCATTGATATTAGCCACCGAAATAATTTAGTCGCAAATTGTGACTGAAATAGTCACCGATTCATAATAGTCGCAAATAGTCATTGATTTATTGACTGAATAAATGTACAATAATATTCATTACTATAGCAACTGAAATAGCTACCGAATATTTTTAGTCTCTAAATATTATGTTTTAGCCACCAATTTAGCATCCAAAATAAATCTTATTTTGTAAAATATATTTAATATGGTAATTAGCCACCAAATATTTTCGATCACTAAACATTATGTAATATGTAATGTTTTAGCCACCGATCTAGTGACTAAAATAAATTTTATTTTGTATAATATATTTAATATGGTAATTAGCCACCGAATATTTTTTGTCGCTAAAATATTATTTAATACGTAATGTTTTAGGCACTGATTTAGCAACCGATAAAAATATTATTTTATAAAATATATTTAATATGGGATTTAGCCATTGAATATTTTTGGTCACTAAACCATACACATAATTTTTTCGTAAAATTATTTAATTAGATTAAACTAACATGATAAAAGTTTTAAATTAATATTTAATATAAATTATAAAATAATTAAATTATTTACTTTTACAATTTGTTGCTACTCAATTTGGAAAGTTCTTGTTGAACTGAGCCTTTTCTTTAGAGAATTAAGTTCCACTACACTAAATGTTGAACACACAAGAGTAATGGAAGAAATATTTCCACCAAGCTTCTTCGATTTCATGGAACATCTTCCAATTCATCTACCTTATGAGGCAAAAGTTAGTGGCCCAGTCCAATATTGATGGATTTGAGAGGTATAAAATTACTAATCGCTTTTACACAATTTATTGTTTATTTCTTTAATATTTTAAATGATGCACGATTATATTATTTCTTGGGCTCTTACACTCCTTAAAAAAGAAAGTAAAAAATAAAGCTAGGGTGGAGGGCTCTATTTGTGAAGCTTACTTGGTGGAGAAAACATCAACATTTGTCTCATTTTATTATCCTAATCATGTACTCCTCCTATTTCAATTTTCAATTACCCAAGAAGAGCAATTGGAAAATCCATGACATATAATATGAACCAAAGAGACTTTGATGCTGCCTAATTGTATGTTCTTCAAAATTGTGAAGAGGTTCAACCATACCTTGAGTAAGATGATGTTTTACATCTATGTTAGTTATGTTAGTTTGTGTGGTTTGAGTAATTGGTTCCTTCTTTGTAGTATTTATGTTGAATACTTCTGAGAGATTAGTCCTACTTCTTCTAATGCTCAAATTGATAAAGACATTTCATCCCATTTTACTACATGGTTCAAACAATACGTATGTTTTTATTTTACTACTTATACAAGTTTTATTTTAAGACTCACATAGTATAATGTATATTCTTTTATTTAGGCTCTTAATCTAGAGAATGATACTCAAGATCCATCATTGGTTAATTTGGCATAGGGTCCAAAGAGAAAAGTTGAGACATGGCCTATCTATGTTATCAATGGATACAAATTCCACACTATTCATTAGAGTGAAGGCATGAATTCCTCTAACTATGGAATTTACGTACGAGGAAACAATGGTCAATTAGAGTCAAATTTCTATGGAGTATTGTCTAATATTATTCAACTAGAGTTTACTAGCTTGCCAATCATGAATTTAGTTCTCTTTCAATGTGAATGGTTTGATAATACTCCTAATATAGGAAACACAGTAGATAATAAGTATGGAATTGTTCAAGTAAAGAAATCACGGAGATATAATAAAACATATGATCCATTTATATTTGCACAACAAGCAGAACAAGTTTATTACACCAAATATCCCGAGGGACACCAAGGTTGATTAGGAGAAATTAAGACAAAAGCTCGTAGTAGTATTATTGATAATATAGTAAGGAAAATTGAGCATGAGACTCCATACTAAGATGATGAGCTTCTACAACTTCAAGTAGTGCTACATGTTGAATCAGACTTCATTCATGACTCTCTTGATGATGTTGATGGTGAGGGCAAAGAAATAACAATAAACTTACTAAATGAAATAAACATAGATGAAGAATATGAGAGGGAATACATTTCAAGTGAGAGCGAGGGTGAGGGTGACATTAATAGTGATTTTGATGACACAAATACCTCTTTGGTAATTGATGCATTAAAATTGATTGAATATCTCGTGTTAATAATGATTTACATCAATATGGCTGTGATTTCTAATAATTGAAGTGATGAGAGGCAAGATAACCAACACATTTGGTTGTAGAAAACACAATCAAGTTTGAGTCTTTTTATCATAATTAACTCATTTTTTTGTTGAAAATTGATTGTTCTAATTTCATACCTCTATCAAATGTTATATATGCAATAATTTCACTTATAGATGACACCAAGGAGTAGAGGTGGTGAATTGAAAGCTAAGGATAAGACATTTGAAGAAAAGATCACACAACTAATGCAAGATAATAAGCAACAAGAAGACACATCCAGTTGAAGAAACTTATTTCAGACCCTTCTGATCCTCCTAACAATGGAGATGTTATAGTAGATCATTCTAGTGATGGTAGTCCACATGAGCATTAGTTAGGTTTAAATGTATGATAACTTTAAAACTTGCATATGTATTTAGAACTAATTTCATTTTGGTTTTATGTTAGATCATGTATTACACTATTTTTTATTACATTATATATTGCAGTTTATTGTTATATAGTATAATTAAATATGGAAGATTTATAAGCAGATAAAAAATTGAATATAAGTAGGTTGATTTAGCCACTAGTTCTACCATCAATTTAGCCTCCGATTTAGCCACCCAGTGTGGCCACCGATTTAGCCACCAATATGGCCTCCGATTTAGCCATCGATTTAGCCTATGATTTAATTAGCCACCAGATTAGCCTCTGATTTAGCCACCGATACAATCTTAATTAAATTACAAAATGTATCTATTAGCGACCGAAAGTTCAGTTGCTAAATTGGTCTCCAATATTTCAAGGTAACAAAATTTATAGTGACCAATTAGCATCTATAATATTGGTGGCTATTTAGCCACTAATTTTAAAATCGGTGGCTATTTAGCCACTCATTTTAAAATCGGTGGCTAATTGTTTTGTGACTAGGATTTTCGTCACTATTTAATTTTGATGGCTAAGGTTGTTAGCCACCCATTTTACCCATTTAGCCACCGATTTCGCCGGTGGCTAAAATGCTTTTTTCTAGTAGTGTTAGTTAGGTAGGATCTATAAATGTAGTATAATTAAGGTCAAAATATCTTTTTAGTCCCAATTTTTGTGAAGTTTTGTCAAATTAGTCTTAATTTTGTTTTGTGCTCAAATAAGTCTTAATTTTCGTCAATTTTGTTCAATTTGATCTTTGTTTGCTAACCATGTTTAAATCATTAATGGGCATAAACAGTAACTGCCACGCTTTTTTTTTCAATTTTTTTTTGTTAATTTTGTTAATTTTTTTAAATTTTTTTAAATGTCCACGTGTCAACCCAACATTGTGCCACGTGTCAAATTCAATGTCTTATTGTCAATTTGGTCCCTATATTTATTATTTTTGTTCAATTTAGTCCCAATTTTCTTAACATTAACCAATTTTGTCCCTCTCCAAATTGAGACCAAACTTAATTTTTATATTAAAATTCATATTTTTATTAGATATATTAAAATTCACATCATTATAACTTTTATATAAAAATTAAATTTGGTCCCAATTTCGAAAGGAACAAAATTGTTCAATTTTAAACAAAATTGGGACTAAATTGAACAAAATATCAAATATAAAGATTAAATTGAATATAAAAACATTGATTATAACACTTGGTACACTATTGAGTTGACATGTGGATATTTAAAAAAATTAAAAAATTAAAAAAAAATAAAAAATAATTCAAAAAAATCATGGACTGATACGTGACAGTCATTGTTCATTAATATCATGTTCATTCATGTCAATGATTTAAATGGTGTTTAGAAAGAAAGACCAAATTGTACAAATTTATGAAAATTTAAATCTATTTGAAATCAAAAACAAAATTAGAAATGATTTGACAAAACTTTACAAAAATTGGGACTAAAAAAGTATTTTAACCTATAATTAACTCTTAAATGCCATACCTACACCTTGTATTTATAATTTTCTGAATGGACTTTTCCTTTTGGGAAGGCCTAATTGTAGGCTCATAAACACCTAATCTCGATTTATATATGCATATGCTGTCCTATAATTGATTTGGGTTTAGGCTTTATTCTTTGCATTAGGACTTGATTCCGGATTATTCAGGATGTGCCGATCGGTTCGGTATGATCCCGATGGGTCATGTATAGTACAATAAAGTTGCATTAAACTAAACCTATTGCGGAAAACATTGACGAATGAGTTGTAACAACTACTTTATTTGTGTTAACTAGACGTAATTAACAATAAGCAAAAGAAACAAAATGAAGAAATCATTTAACACACAACATGCTAAGTAGTCTACATGGTTTCTTACATGTAAAGAGTCTTTTGTAGAATGTAACTCCGCAGTTTAACCTACAAATTAACCTAATAATAAACCAAGACAAACATAAGGTGAATCTAACTGGCAGCACTACAATGTGTGGTGGATAGAAAGTGTTGTTGCTTAAGGCCACATGGTAGTGATAGAGCTGACAGCATTATCACTATTGAAATCTGTGCAAGGTATGTCCAAGTTTCCAAGCTCAAGAGGTGAGTTATGTGTGATTCCAGCACCATATGAAGCACCATCGTTCCCATGCACAGTGATGGTTGGTGAGACATGTGCCATGCGACGCAGATTATTCATATTGCTGTTCAGAGGTGAAGGAGTGCTCAATTCACTCAGGTTTGGAAGAATCTGGTTGTTGAATGGGGGAATTGTACCCCTTCTCACCATGTCCTCAGCTAACTTTACCTAAATCAACAAAGAAGTTGAGTTAACATATGTATGTATATATGTGCCTGTGTGAATTTGTGTATTATGTGTAATTTTGTTTAAATAATTCAACTTCAAATTTTATATTGATTAGATAGACATCCAGAAAATTTGTTTCGAAAATCTTATTTCAAAAAGCTTGTTTCAAAATGTATTTTAATTCTATTATAAAAATATATTTTGCATCACGGAGTTAGCGTAAAAACATTTGCTGATCCTACTTTTTAAAATTTAAGGAGTGTAAAATATAATATTTTAAAATAAATGAGATTTGTTGTACCTTAGCTCTTAAAGCTTCGACATCTGATTTTAGCACTCGATTATTGGTATCAGCATCACGGAATTGTTGGCTTGCATCCCTTAGCTGCTTGAATAGGTGTGAATTTTCCTGCCTCAGCCGTTCAACCTGACAATAAGGTAACACAATTGTTTAGCATTTCTCTGTAGAGTAATAAAAAAGAGATAGAAAAAAGGAAGAAGAATGGGAGTGAACAAATATGAATTATGTGATAAAAAAAAAAGTAAAACTAGAAAAAGCAGAAAAAGTGAGAAGAGTGTCGTTTGATAAATTACTTGCCACTCCAGGTCAGCCAAATGGGCTTGTTTTCTTCTTCTGGATCTCCTTGCAGACTCTCTATTAGAATCCTTCCTGTGCAATTCATATTACAATTGTAAAGTTAAAGCGTATTATAAATTTGTTTTATTCCGGTTCATTGACATCGATCATTTAACAATTCTTATAAGATTAAAATAGTTTACCAAAAAATAGTTTTTATATTTTTAGAAAAAAAAAGTAAATAATAATAAAGGGTAGGGTCAAATCACAGTGAAGAGAAATGTTGTGTTAACGCATGTCCAAAAAAAAAATGTGTATGGAAGTTATATGAACCTTCTAAGACGCTTGGTGTCAACAGCGTTTGTGCTTTGTTCACAGAGACCTGCTTCATCGTCTTCATCTGATGGGTCACGTGAGGAACCACTTGTTGTGGTGGCCCCTTTCACTTCGTTATCTCTTCCATTTGGTTTGTTAGCAGACACTGGGCTCCCAACTGCATCATGCATCCCAAATAATTATTTCAATCGAAAATCTTCAACTATAAATATACATATACATATATAAACACATAGCTTAATTAATTAACGGTACCGCAAATGGATGACTGAGAATCAATAGTTGCAGAGATGGTGGATTGGATGGGAGTGAGGTTTTGGGAATGGAGGAGTGTTCCATCTGTTACTCCACCGCAGCTTGAAAATGCAGTTACTGCATCCTGCAAAAGGTACAAACCAAAACACATCAAAGATTAGAAGAAACAAAACTCTTCACCTCCACTACCCAAAAACCCTTTTCAAACCACCCATTTTTATAGTGGCCAAAGCAGAGATTCTTTGGTACAACCTACATCTAACTTGTTTTAGTACCCTATTTTACTTTTTTAATATCACATTCTATTCTAGTATTTTCTTTTATGTGATTTTTCTCTTTAAATTTACCTCTATATACCTCTCAAATAAAGTTTAGTAATTTTTAAAATAACACTATATTGTAATTAAAATTATTTATTATAAACTTAAAATATAATTGTGATAGAAACATTGAAGTGTACAATAAATAATATCTCTAATGCGTAATTGTAATAAAAATATTATTTTAATGAATTCAAAATCGGCGTATTTACATCGTTTATAGGAAAAAAAAAAGAAGAAAACTTCAATGCGCTCTTCTTTAGATTTAATTAGAGGAATTATTCTGATATATCCAAAACAGTTTTATATGAATGAATTAAGAGTGAAATACTTTATAAAAGGTTTAATAAGTAAGATGATATTCATTTTCGTTGAGATGTGTCAGTTTGATACCCACCTTAAGAAAGGTGTCAATCGAGTCTTAATTTTTGAAAGAGTGTCTCAATTAAATCATTTTCAGACAAATTATTAACACCGTTAATTTTATTCAAGACGTTTACTACGGAAATTTAATATAAGTATCAACACTTAATTTTTAAGTGATTTTAAATATCAATACTGTTAACGACGTTAATAATTTTTTTTTCTGAAAGAGACCTTATTAAGACAACTTTTCAAAAGTTGAGACTCAATTGACAGATCTTTAAACCAGGTACCAAACTGACACATCAAAACAAAAATAGATATCATCTAACTAATTAAACCTTTATAAAACTATTCTGTCTTGATTGGAAGGTTGAAAGAAAGTTATGAAATAAATACCAAACCGTCAAATATAAAGAATATACCTAATTGATTCTAACGTTATCTTACCATATTCGAAGTAAAATATTAATTTAATGGCAGGATAATGATTGAATCGTTAAACTCTAATGATTTACAGTATATATTAACGCATATTTACTAATAATATTTTTTTTACTAGCGTGCTGTTTTCTATTTAGGGTAAAGATATATATATATATATATATATATATATATATATATATATATATATATATATATTATTAGTTTTAATTGTAAAATAAACATTTATTCAATATAATATTAATAATAGTTTGGAAATGAAAGTATAAATTATGATACCATGTGTTTTGCCCAGTCCACTCCACGCCGTTAACAGCGACCATCATATCCCCGCCGTCGTGACGAGCGTCTTGCCGCTTTCCGCAGCCGATGGGAACTTGGTCGCCGGCGAGGAGAGGCGGATGTCGAAGAACCTGATGGTTAGGACACGACGTTCATGAGGTGAAGAGTTTCGACTTGGAGATGCTACTCAGCAATTTATATATTTATTTTTTATTTTATCTTTTTTATCGTAGTTTGAGAAAAAAGTTTAATGAATTAGAAAAAAAAAAGTCAGAATTTTAAAGACCTAATCATGTAGTAAACATTTCAGCTTAGACGGCTTCCTTCTAATCACCACCGTGTTATCTTTGACGTAACATTCTAGTTAACTAGATTTTCACCTAAGTTTCATATTAAATATATGAATAAAAAAATATTTAAAAAATATAAAAATTAAGAGTTACAATATAATAAGTATATAAAAAACTTAGTTTATAAGTAATTTTAAATAAAAATATTTAAAACAGAGTTGCTAACAATAAGTAACATGCATCTATGTACATAAATACCACATATTTATAAATAAGTAACAACTGAATAATTAAAACTTTCATAATGATTCTTGCATAGATTCATTTAAAATATCTAATTATTTATCCATTATGAATTTATTTTTATTGACATCCTTAGATCATTCGCGATGTCTGCACTTTAAAGTAATGAAATAATTGTTAATATGACCATTAATGGGTACTATGTTCGCCAAATGAAATATATACCGATAACAAGTTTTTTTAATTATGATTCCTGTAATTACTTTCTAGGTAATAATAATTAAAGAGTGTTAAAGTAAAATATATCAATAACATTAAATATTTTTATGCAAACTTTTAAATTTGACTCCTTTTAATCACCATCAGAATTTGATTTCGTGGAAGTTAAATCATCGTAGTTTTCGTGCCAACTTATTCAATTCTGAAAAAAAGAAAACAATAATTTTACTACTTTTATTTCTAATATTTGTCCAATACCTTGCCTTTTAAAAATATAATACATAAATTAGAAAAACAATATATAATCCATGTTTTTCATCCATGTCAAAATTAATTTGAACTTTTAATTCCTAACGGTGATCTCCTATATAATTATGTCTCATTATTAATAAGTGTGTAAAATATTTAAAATAAAAAATATAACTATAATGACTTGAGACAAATAAAGATATAGCACTTCTATAAAGTGGATAGTTTATTGGATGAATTTTGTCATAAAGGGTCAAAAATAGAAAAAGAAAGAGAAATGTAGACCCAACCAAACCCTGAACTGAAGTATGCCTTCCCACGAGTTCTGATTATGGAGAAAAGCTACTAATAAAGAAGCAGCATGTTTTCTTCACAAAAAAAATTCATGCTGACGTGGCCTTCACTTTTTCTATTTGCTTTTACTTCAACTGGTGTCTATAAATAATCTTTTCTCCTTGATATGTTTTTTGTACACAAACTAATAGATTTCATTCTTCCAACACATCTCTCTTCCCACAAAAATTAAACATTGTGTTTTTCAATTATTTGAACAAAGCAAAGTTAGATGCAAATTTTATATATATATATTGGCGATGCGTAAAAGCTTCATATTTAATTACCAAAATGTTAATTTAACTGGATTTAAATCTTCTCATGCGATTAATATCTAGATAAATAATTGATTCTACCAAAATTAATTTAAGTTTTCCGTTTCACTTAAAATTAGTTGATACTTCGTATGAATAATATAACTATTATTCGTTAATTACATCTCAATAATCAACACGAAAAAAAAAGTTAAACTAAAAGTCAAGATATGTTAAAGGCCAAAATATTAAAATAAAAATTTCTTATCACCTATAAATATAGTAGGTTTTGTCCAATAATTATTGTTCTACTTTAATTTATAGAAGCGAAAAATTTTCCACCAGCAAAAAAAAGAAAAAATATTTTGTTTTTATTACTTATAGAAGCTATGTTAGTCTTATAAACTAAACGATGCAAAGAAGTGCTTAGCGAAAAAGATAACGCGGAGCGTAGAAAAGGTTAGAATAGAATAGAATAGAAGGTGAGAGAAGAAGAGTGAGTTTGTGAGTGTTGCGTTTGAGAAAGAGTGATAAGAGAGCACTAACCAGATTTTCGAAAGCGTCGTTGAGGTGACCAGAAGCGCCGGTGAAGGGGTCGAGCTTGCAGGGTTTGACGTCGTCGTTTATGTCGTGATCGAACATAAAGGAGATCCATTTGAATTCGTCGAAGGTAGCCGCCATAACGCCGCCGCCGCCGCCGCCGCCCAACTTGGTCTCCATTTCGCCGGAAAATTAAAAGGAAACGAAAGAGTAGAGAGAGAGAAAAGGGGACAAGAGAAGCTGTTTGATGGGTATATATAGAAAGTTCCCAAGCATGTGGCAACTCCAAATAACAATAAAAACTAAGTTAATCCTATGTATTCTTACTAAAATATTATAATATGGTTTTTTAATACAAATTAAATAATTTATTACGCACTATAATTTGTGATCGGAAAACTGATTTAAATTTTTCTATGTAATACTTTATTGAATTTGATACAGTTTTGTCCAATTATACATATATAAAATTTATTAAAATTATATTTAAATTCCATTGACTTCCGGTATAAAACGGTCTTTTGCATCTTATTGATAATATATATTTTGAAATTATATTAAAGTCAATAAACTTGTCACGATGATTTGTTATTGAATTAAAAAACTTTTTAAACGGTTAATATACCTATTATTTATTATATATGTTTTACTCGTTAATGTAAATAATTTTAATTTTTACAGCCTATTCTATATAATTTAAAAGTAATTTCAGTAAAAATAGTCTTCAATCAAGCTAAAGTTTTTTGTATTATTAACTGATAAAAAAATCTTAGGTAAAAAGAAACTTACATACACAGTATGTTATTAATTTAGTGACAATATATATACAAACAATCTTCACATGATTTTTTTTAATTAAGGAAAGAAAAACAGTGAAAGACATACCAAAACAACTTTAAACTCTGTTAATTTGAGTATTTTTTAATTCGGAAAACAGTAAAATAGCAGAAAGAAAAAGATTTGATTCCAACATTAGTTTTTTTAATAAAGATAAAGCAGTAAAACAATAAAATTGGACGGCACATGATGTCAAAACTGAGTACCACGAAATGCGTGAAATGGTCCACATCTGTCACGTGTGATTACTTGTTGAGCCTTTGAGAAAGGGGAAACACTAAACATTCGTGTTTACTCTGAATCACATGTGTTGTTGTTTGTTTTTTATTTACAATATATTCTACTATATAACTGTATATAATATTCAAGATTTAAGTGAAAAGAAAAAGTTTTATGACTAAGAAATTAAATACTTTAATTTACATATATCTAAATAAAGAATTTCACAATTATTGGAATTGTGTTTTCTGATATTTCCTTAAAAATGATATTTCTTAATAGAGATAAACGTATGAAAATTATTCTATGTTGAAATCACAAGAAAAAAATAAGGAATAAAGAAAAAGAATGAGTTATGAGATTGTTTTAATAGAGATATTTTCATGTAGCTGTTTTGAGTATTCATGAATAAAGATAAATAATAGGTAATAATTAAATTAATTTTGTTTAGATAAAATAGTTCAGTGATAGAAGTCTTAATCTTATAAGTATTGATATTAATATTTAATTTTTTTCATAAGAAACAACATAATTTTAGTTAAGCGTATATAAATTACCTAATATGAATGTATTACATATAAATAAAATATAACATTAAATCAAACTAAAGTTGTTAATATAAATGATTTAATGAGAAACATATATTATATATAAACAAAATATAATATTAAATCAAACTAAATTGTTAAGAGAATGGAAGTAAAGTTTCAACTAAAAATTGCAAGAGCTCAAAATAAACACATGTTTAAGAAGTATAAATGCATAAAAATTACAGATATGCATGAAGTGATTGAAAATTATGTTAAGAAAAGATGACCAAATCTTAAAATAAAAAACATATAATAGAAGATCTTGTCTACTGATGCTAATCTTAAAAAGATATATAGAATATAGGAAGTATTTCTTTGAATCATCTTTCTTTGAAAAAGCTTTAAAGAACTAAGTATGTTAAATATTAATGAATATACAAATCTGGCATAAGTAGACATATGTTATACTAGACACACTATCAAGCAAGACTTTACGAGTTTGTTAAAAGCTCAAAGCAAAAGGTGATCTTTCATAAGAAGAATAAATTTACATTTTAAGTTCTTCGTACTATCACATCTTTATGATGCCACATTGTCTTTTTTTTTTTTTTGCTAACTATGAACACATTTTAAGGAAGATTTTGATACAAAGTATCATTTAATAATGTGTGTATGCTCGGTTCGGTATTTTGAGTAAAAAATAGACATCTCATGGATATAAGAGAGTGATTTATACATCTCATTCTACTACATGCCAAAGAATGTTAAAAGAAAGTCATGAACCTCTGCAAGAGATTTGAACTACAATGAGATGAAGCATGCAACCTAAATCGGTCTTTTTGGATGCCTATATACGAAAGTTCTATCATGCAAAAGAGACTAAGGATACAGGATATAACTAACAAGACGTAAATGCAAAAGTAAAGCATCAAACTTATGAAGATTTTTATTGGATTGCTTAGAGAGACTTTTAGCATATGTAAGGCCACGAAATTTTTTTATTATTATACCCTAAACTGTAAGGGGTTGCCCCAATCTTATGGGCCTAAGGGTTGGCCCAAAACAAATTTTGGCCTAATATGCCCTAACGCTTGCATTCCACTCACTTTGCAGAAACAAATCTCCTACCTCTCTTAGAGCAATCGCAAACCTCTGCTAGGGTTTTCGCATCCCCTCTTACGTTGGGCTAGAAGGACTTCATTGACTCAAGTAAGTTAACCTTCCAACTGTTTTCTCCTATTCTAGCCCTGCCGTCTAAGTTTCAACTAAAGTTTTTCCTTATTGATCCAGTTTCATCTTTGTTCTGCGAATCCTAGTTCTCTGTGCTAATCTCGGAGTTGCTGTGCTCGCTAGTCTTGGGTTAGGAGTCTTGGGCTATCTTATTTCCAGGTAAGGGAAGCTAGAGCTTGTGCATTTACTTCGATTTGTTTGGGCTTTCCTTGTCCCTGTTCCATGATTTATGCCTAGTATTTTGTGATTGAACTGTGAAATACTTGGTTTGTTGGTTGGGTGCGAATGTGTGGCTGTTGCAGAGAGAACAGTGGCGAGACATATTACTCTCGCCCAAGCGAGACTGACTCGCCCAGGCGAGACGTGCAAAAACAGGCCAGGGTTACCCTTGAACTCTTGCTCAGGCAGAGAGCTCTTGTTTTGAGCGAGGCACTATCTCGCTCAGGCGAGAGACGCTCGCCTAAGCGAGAACGCGTGGAAGCCATGGTGTGTTGCTGCTATTTTAGCCCAAGCGAGGAACCTAACGTTTGGGCGAGGGGTGGTCTCGCTCAAGCGAGGAGGGCTCGCCTAAGCAAGCATGCGAAAAACCTCCCAGGGCTTTTGTCGTGATCTCGCCTAAGCAAGGGTCTGCAGCTTGAGCGAGGGAACTCCTCTCGCCTGAGCGAGGGCCTCTAGCTTGAGGCCATGCTGTTCTCCTCACATGGTTATGATTGGTTGGTTGTTTGGTTGGTTCGTTTTATTTAAAGTATGATATGTATGATTATGCATGCAAAATCTGTGGGTATGAATTTGAGGTTGATGAGTTAGTGTGATCTTGAAATGTAAAATAAATGAGATGGTTGGTAATTCTAGTGGCATGGCGTTGGAATGAAATACACTACTATGTTCATGAAATTGGGAAGGATGAGTGGGTATGGATTCAACGGGGAAAATAAATGAGGACTGGTTATAAAGGTTGGCATATAATTTACGTGTATGATAAATATGACTTGAATGATTGAGTGTGTTTGGCCTGTGGTCAGTACGTAAATCATTGAAATCTCTAGGTGAGATTTCAGGGTCGTGCTTCAGTGGTCGGGACGTAATTCCATGACCCTGTTAGTGGGTGTTCATGGTGGTGCCCCATCTATATAATTTGGTAAGGATTCAAGGTAAGGTTGCATCCTGACACTTTAAGGAGTCAGTTAGTCTCACTTAGAGCGGACTGACTCTTGTGGTGAGAGTAGTAAGAGGCCTAAAATTCATTAAGGGCTAACCTTGTGTGTGGGGGATTGAATCATTGTAACACTTGTAACACATAGCTCGAGGGTGAGCAGGGTAATCCACCACAAGCGCAAGCATCTGCTGAATCTGACCAGATTATATGTAATCCGGATGAGTCGAGTTGAGTCTTAGTGTATTGATTGGAAGGTCATAACATGTGTAATACCCGCAAAAATTAATTAATTAAATAATTACTTAATTAATAAATGCGGGTAGAAAGCGCCTTTGTGGCATTAATTATGGTTTAATGTGGTGTGGAAAAGTACTAGCTCAAGTGGTTGAGAGTACTTTGGTTGTGTGAGAGGACTTGGGTTCAAGTCCTATGTATGCTTGTTATGTGTTGTTGTTTTATTATTAATTTTTAATAATATGTATGAGTATGGAATTGTTAATATAAACTATTATTGATTGGAGTGTATCACCAAATGTGAATTGGCATAGTGGTTGTGCTTGGCATTATGAGTGGAAGGTCACGAGTTCAAACCTTGGTAGATGGAACTTAACCTTTCTTTTTACTAAACTTAGCTTGGGATGAATATGGAAAGGTAGAGAGAACCTAGCAGAATGGGGCAGCCAAGAGGGTTGGAAAACCACCAAATAATTAACCTTGAAGGGGAATTAAAACCACAATAAAGCCCAATTTCGTTTTATTTTTAAAACCTATTTTAAAGACACCTATAAAAGGCAAATTTTAGGTAGAAAGAAGGGTTTCTGTAATTGTTTTGTGGTAGCTTGAGAGGAGAGCGAAATTGGAGAGTGAGAGGTTGAATTGGGTGTGCAAAAGGGCTGGAGTAAGGTATTGGTGAACAAGGAACTTCCTCTTTGTCTCAATCTCATTCAAAAATTACAGGTTAGGGGAGTTGTCTATTTTGTATACGGATATTGACTGTGGTTCTTGGTTTGTTTGTTCTCATATTGATTTTATATGGTATGAATTGCATATTGTAGACTTGTGATTGGAAATGGTGGAAATTGATAATGTGCAATAAGTTTTTGTGGTAATGGAATATGACTGAATGAGGGCTTTGGTATGGAATAGGGTAGAAAGGGATTTAATCTCGAGTTGGGTAATAGGAATGAATGGAATGGTATGTTTGATGTTTGCTAGTCATTGTTTTATGTTGGGCAATGATTGAATGTTGTTTGGTATATTTTTTGGGTTGGTTTGGCACTGTTTTGGGTAAAATGTGTGTGTGACAATGAGGGAACTCTGCAAGTCTCGCCCAAGCGAGTCTATCTCGTCTAAGCGAGAGTTGCAGAACCTCACGTCTGATTTGGTTCGCACTGCTCGCTCAGGCAACCTTGGATGGGGTTGAGCGACTTAGTCTCTCACTCAGGCGAGAGACACTCGCCTAAGCGAGGTTGCGAGGAAACCTGGATTGTTTTGAGTGCGATATCTCGCCCAGGCGAGAGGTTTTGAAGTTTTGAGCAACTGACACTCTCGCCTAGGTGAGAGTGGCTCGCCTAAGCGAGTTCTCGAAGCGTATTCATGTGTGTTTTGTCGAATACTCGTCTAGGCAAGGTTTGTGTGTTGTTTTGGGCGAAGGTGTGACTCGCCCAGGCGAGAGGATCTCGCCTAAGCGAGATAACGTTATGAGGTTGTTGTTTTAAGCTCGCTCAGGCGAGGTAAATTAGCCTAAGCGAGGCTGAGGGCTTAGCTTGGGTGAGAGTCCCTAGCTTAAGTGAGTTTATGCGAAATTCCATGTTTGTGTGTGCTTGTGTGTGTGATTTGGCTGCTTTATCCTAGGTATAAGATGTATATGCATGTGGTATGGTGTTTGGGCTTGAAGGACTAAGTCCAATAGGGTTTGGGATGTGCTTGGTGGTTGGACACATGATGGGCATGGAACTGGTTGAGTTCCCGTCGGCTACTAATGGGCGAGGAGTCCTTAGTATGGTGATTACATGTGTCGGGCGCACGATGGGTAAGGAACGATTATGTTCCCGTCGGCTACTATTGGGTGAGGAGTCCATAGTATGGTGATTGCGTGAGTGTCAGGGTCCAAGTTATGAGGCTTGAATGATTTACTACAAGCGAGGAGTTTATAGGGCAGGACTATGAGCGGGATAGGCTCATAGGGTTGGACCACGAATGAGTTAATTTCGTGGGAGCACAATGGAGTCCCAAGACCTAGTTCATGCATATCATGAGGACTATGAGGTCATGGTTGGGTAATTTGATAATGAGATACTTAATTATGTTATTTTGGGATGGGTGGCATATTTATTTCATGTATCTGTTTATATATATATTGTGCATAGCTCACCCTTTCTGTGTGTGTGGCGATGATCGGATAACCCGTTATCCAAGAGCAGATGATTTGACAAGTGGACCAGGAGATGCCTAGACTCGGAACAAGGGATAGCCGAGAATTTTGTTTATATGTTATTATTTTAGTTTTTGAGATAAATATGTAAACATTTGGGAGCCATGTGATTATTGTTTTAGTTTATAAATTATGGACTACTGGTTTTATGACTTATATATTAAAGTTTTAAATTTCTCGTGCTTTTGGGAAATAGCTTATATTAAATGTGGTATTTATTTTATTTCGAATTTTATTTATTAAATATTAGTAATATTCCTTAGGGATGTTACAACATGCTTGGATGATGTTTGTATATTTGACTGTGAAGGTATAGCTGATTGTATGATAAAACTACTTTTGGCTCTAGCTTACCCTTCTGTTTTGTTATGTGTTCTGCTGTGTGGTTCTCTCTTTTGCAATGATCATCAACTTGTTGATGTGAGCAGATGCGAGGAACACCCGTGGGCAACAGGGAGGTGATGGTTTCACTGTTTAGCCAACTGGACTTGGGCTCTTCTTTTTATGTCTTTTGCGAGGGATATGGCCCATGTATTATTTTGATATGTGTTGTGTTTCTGGTTACTTTAGACCTCGTACCTTATCTTGTTTGGCATCGTGGTGTGCCCTAGGATTTTCTTTTATAACTCTTGGATATCTTTAGGGAGTGAGTCCCTACTCCACATCTCTGCTCTTATTATTATATTTTATGACGTGTCATTTAATTAAGTTTATTTATTAAATTGGACGTTACAACATACATTGTACACTCAATTTGTAACATTCAAATTATAATACAATGTTTTCAATATCCAAATATATTAGAGTTATATTATCTATAAATATATATTATTATATTTTTAAAAAAAAAAAAAAAAAAATATAGATATATATATATATATATATATATATATATATATATATATATATATATGGTGATTAGTCCTATTATTTATTTAATTCATTATATTGTTTTTTTAAAAATATTTATTATTTTATTTGCTTTTGGCAATAATAAAGATTATGATAAATATAGATTTGTTATTGTAGTTAGAGGTATAATCTTGGAGATTTAAATGATTAAGGTTTACTCAAGATAAGATATTCTTGGGTTATTCTGTTGACAATAATGAAATCTCATTTATTCTAACTAACCACTAGAAAATTAATTTGAATCTTGGGTTGTTTTGTTTTCCAAATTCTTTCACTACTGATATTGTAGACACTTTTACAAGAAATGTCTAGTAAACAAATGTGGTTAATAGTAGGAAGTTCAGTCCTCGCTTTTTCATGACTCCAAACATACCCATCTTCATACAAGGACCTATAACGGTCACCTTCTTTATGCCACCCATGGTTCATGTTAACCCTGTAATTAACTTCTTTCCTCCTACTGACTAAAGTCTAGTAATCTGTACCCGAATAAGAAGAAAAAATAAACATACATTCTCTTCCTAGTATTAGAGAAAATGTAGGATGCAAAATATATGATATGGAAAGTATTGTAAAATTGATAAGGTTATTGTAAATTATTTGATGTAACATTATAATATATAGACCACTACAAGAAAACTACTTATTACTGGCGGATTATTACCGACAAATTTCTTTCCGTCGAAAATGGTTGATTACTGCTGAATTTACCAATGGATATCGTCGTCTAACTTACCGACGAATATATTTGTCGGTTATCGGTCAATAAATGATAAGAGACAATTATTTTGTCGGTAATTGCGTCGGTAAAAGTGTTTAACCCTTATTGACGGATGGTGACGTCAGTAAATCCTTCGGTAAGGTCGTCGACTGCAAAACTTAAACATTTCAGATTTCATTTCCCTCATTTCAGTTTTCCCGCAAAAGTTCAGAAACCTCATCGCCAAACACCCGACACTCACATCTTTGGCTGCCACCGCGACATGGGTCTGCTATTGCCGGAGATTTGAGAAAAAGAACAGTGTCTCTGCGCTACTACTACTGAGGGTGTCACCTTTGAGGAGTCCGTCACGGTGTCGCCGCTTCCATTGTTACATTGCCACGACATTGATAGATAAGCTTCCTGTGAGTAGGGTTTTGTTCTCTTCTTTTCGCCATCTCATCCCCCTGTTATTAATTTCATGTTGTTTTTTCTGTGATGAACAACGAGGTTGCGATGGAAGGCTGTTGTTTCATAGTACCACACTTTTTGGGAGAGCTCTTTGCGCGAGGGAGGCTGCTAAATTGGTGATTGCACCATCGACGAAAGGTTAGTGGGAACTGATAATGTTAACTGTGGAGGAATTGCTGGCAGTCATATTTTTAGTTTATCCTGTGTTATTATGATGCATATGCTTTTGTGTCAATTTGTCCTTGTGAGCATTTGCAATTAAATACCACCCGAGATTCTGAAAATGCACCAAATTACTCTCAGAATTACTAGAACCCATCAATTATGAAAATACCACCTGTGATTATTTAATGTTGTCATGAATTAGTGTTATGTTCATTTGTTTACTTGCGATTTGGTCGATGCTGTGATTAAATCTTGTTGTGCTTTCCTTTGTTTGGGTCTGAATGGGAATTTGCACAATTCCAATTGCACAATTCTAGTTTATAAAATGGGTTTGGTTTGTTCAAGAGTGGTTCTTGAGGCAAATTGGGATTTAACTTGGGACATTGAACCAATGAATCTGTATGGCAGCATTTATAGCTTATGAAATTTGTTATTGAGTATTGGGCTTAGCTTTTATTTCCTTTTCTTTGTTATTTATCCAGCAGTGTAAAGGCCTAAGTTTGGGGGTGTGATAACTCCCAGTTTTGTAGTAATTTTATAGGCCAAGATTCTATCCGTGTAAGCTTTATAAAGTGCATTTGAGCATGCAACTTGCATTCCTTGTCTTAGTGCAGTTAAATCTATTTAAGTGAGGTTCTAATTCAGTTTCAATCTATTATTTCTTAAGCCTCGTTGCATTTATAATTCTCTTGTCAAATCCTTTAAGACGGTTACTTTAGCCTCTTATCACTTTGAGTGATTGTTAGTTTGTGAAACTAATTCTAATTAACTCCAGCCTTTGATTTTTGTACCTTAGTTTCTAAAACTAATTATAATTAACTCCAGCCTTTGAATTATATTTCTTCTTCCTACCTTTCACGTTTTGGCTTTGGTTAATAGAAACTTATTCCTACACTAAGACTAATACTCATTCTAGTGGCTTCTTATATAGGCCCCAATGCAGAAATTAATATTGTGAGAAGCTAATTAAGTATTTATGAACTTTTGTTCCATTAAAGTTTGTATATGGTGTTTGTATTTCATTTCAATTTCTGCCTTTGCCTTTGGTTCATGTTCTAATGGAAATTTGAAAACTTTATCATTTTATCTTGATTATGATAGCGGAGGAAAGGGTAAGGCTTAGGGAGGTTGTGGACCAAAATTTACAAGAGCTGGGAAGGATTGCCCTAAAAGGGTTCTATTTTTGTGAGGTATTTCTTTCCACTTGCTTTAAATTTTTCATTTCCTATATTCATGCATTATAATTTTTAGTAGAGCATGCATTGCTGATTTTTGAGTTGTAAATGTGATGACTTGATGATCTTTACATGTAAAAAGGCATAAAATTAAATATAAAGAAACTTGGTGCCTTAGTCACTTTGTATTTTGGGTTCAGGATGATGTTCTACTATTGGTTCATAGTCAAGAAGGTCAACCTTGCTTTCTTTCTCATCTTTAATTAACCATTGTATCAATATTAATTTTGTTGTGTGGTTTCCTTCTTAGTCACTTTATGTGTAGCATGGTTGGTTTAATTGGTAGAGTGGTGTAGTGGGTTTCCTTAAGGGTAGTTGGGTTTCTTTAGTCACTAGTATTTTTTTTTAGGGAGTTCACACCACCACCACTACATATTGCATCTTTATAAGAAATAAGAATGTGAAATGGTTCTCCCTTTCTTGAGTCTCTCAATTTTTCCATTTGCATATAAAGTCTTTAATCTAACTTCATTAGAATTAGTATTTATAATTGAAAAGCTTAAATATACATTTGGTCCCTATTTTTGTTATTTTTATTCAATTTGGTCCCTATTTTCGTTGTGTGTTCAATGAGGTCCTCATTTTCATCAAATTGTGGTCAATTTGGTCCTTTTCAGTAACAGAGTTTAAATAGTTAACGGTTTTGAACAATACATGCCACATGTCAGTTCCTAGTTTTTTTTCTTTATTTTTTTAAATTTTTTTAATTTTTTTTTAAATTTTTTTAATTTCAAAAAAATTGTCCACGTGTCAAGTCACAATTGTGCCACGTGTCAATGCTAGTGCCACATGTTAGTTTGTGATTGTATTATTTCTTTTTGTTCAATTTATTTCCGATATTCGTTATTTTTGTTCAATTCAGTCCCTATATTCGTTATTTTTGTTTAATTTAGTCCCAAATTTTTTTCAAATAGAACCATTTAATTTTTAAAATTGACATTAGTATTAGTTATTTTTTAAATTCAATTATAAATTATAATATTTAATTATAAATTGAATATAATTCTTAGATTCAAGTGTTAAATAGAATATAATTATTTAAATATTATTAAAATATAATTATTAAAATTTTAAAAATATATATTAACATTTGTAAAATTCACATTTAAATTTAAAATATTTAATATTTTTATTGCATTTTAGATATTAAAATCTAAAATATTTTATATTTAAATGTTAATTTTACTAATATTAGTTTACTTTTCTAAAATATTTTGAATATTTAAAATATTTTTATATATCAATTTTAAAAGTATTTTTGAATATAAATATTAGAAAAAAAATTTAATAACTATATTCTTATAATATTTTAAATAATTATATTCTATTTAGCAATTAAATATAAGAATTTTATTCAATTTATAATTAAATTTAATAATTTATAATTGAATTTAAAAAATAATAAACTCAAATGTCAGTTTTAGAAAAAATATTAATATAATTTGTATAAAAGATATTAAATTTAGTGTCAATTTGAAAGGGAGAAAATTGATTTATTTTAACAAAAATTGAGACTAAATTGAACAAAAATAACGAATATAGGGATTAAATTGAACAAAAAAAATAATACTAACACAAACTAACACGTGACACTAGCATTGAGACGTGGCACAATTATGACTTGACACATGTACAAATTTTTTGAAATCAAAAAAATAAAAAATAATCAAAAAAATCAGGAGCTGACACATGACATGTACTATTCAAAACGTTAACTATTTAAACACTGTTAGTGAAAAGGACCAAATTGACCACAATTTGACGAAAATGAGGACCTAATTAAATAAAAAACGAAAATAGGGACCAAATTGAATAAAAACAACAAAAATAGGGACCAAATGTATATTTAAGCCTAATTGAAAATAATATTTTGCTCCCTTAACTTATCACTTCTAATCTTATAGGTTCCCCTTTTACAACTTGATCTAAGATTGGGTGTGGTGTGATTTGGTGTGCTTGCACATCAAGAGGTATGGTATCTCTCACTCTAACATTGCACTTATCTTGTCTACACTCATAAACAATCATTAATAGGACTGCCAAAACCAGTAATAAAACTAATCATGCATTCTACTCCTCATTTCTTAATTTATTTTGCTAGCCATGGTTTCACGTTTTGTTTTTTGTGTGGTTTGAGTAGTCAAATTCAGTTTTGAGTATTATTTTGTGGTTGTAGAGGTGTCTAGAACCTTCTTTTTTTATTTTAAATCTGGTGGGATGGTTTTTGTGTTATTGTAGATATGTAACAATCTTTATTGTTACATTTAGTACATCCTTGGAAGTTGAAAAATGGAAACCGAGAAGTACATTGAGGAAGGCTTGATGTTTTTGGTTTGTGTCGTAAAGCTAGTGTGAACTTATTATTTTGGTTACTAATGTAGTTGTTGGTTGGTCTTAAAACAAAATTATTGAATGAATGATCCATTTTTTGTTTGGAGTCTTATATATAGCCATTAAAACATTTATTTGAATGTTTAATCCTGCACACAAGTTAGGAATAGAAAAAGAATTTAAATCTGCGTACACTACTTAAAAAGTAATTATAACAGAGTAATAGGTGAACCTCTTTCCTCAATTTCTTCTCATTCTTTTCTACTGCACATTGTCACTCTTATCTTCTAACTATCGTACCATTGAAGGTTTGTAAGATACGAAATAGAAATTGGTAATCAGAGGTTTCCTTTCATGTTGGACTTAAGTAGTAATAGGTTTATTACTTAAGTCCCATGTTCTTTGACTACCACAAAAGTAACATTGTCATTGTTTGCTTTGTCATAGAACATGACCGAAGTTCCCAACATCGTCGTTGGGTGTATGACCGTTGGTACAATGAAAGGGGAGGCTTGAAGGAAACTTTTGTGATAGGAGTTGAACAGTTTATCCAGATTGCTCTACAATAAAAATATTATGCTCTTGATGGAGGGATTAGATGTCCCTATGTCAAGTGTGAATGTACTCACATTTTGAAAGATGAGGAACTTAAAGTTCATCTATACAAAAAAATATTCATGCCAGATTATTGGATTTGGACATTTCACAATGAAAAAGTGCCCTCGAGTGAACATGGAAGATGTGTTCCTTGTTCAAGCACAGTTGATCATACCTCTAAGATGAATCAAGCTATGTATATGCAAGAGATGTTGAATAATGCTCTTGGCCAACATGCTTCATTTGAAGAAGCAGACAATAGTCGTTTAAAAGAGTCTCCAAATAAGTTCACTCAGAGATTTTACAATTTAATAGCTGAGGCAAATGAACCTGTATTTGAAGGGGTAACAGAGTCAAAATTGTCAATATGCATTAGACTTTTGTCCTTCAAATCCAAGTGGAACATTCCCAACCAAGCATTGGACAACATTGCAAAACTCATTTTAGATCTAACACCACCAAATAATTATTTGCCCAACAATTACTATGAAGCAAAGAGATTAGTTTCAAAGTTAGGATTGGAGTCTAAGAAGATTGATTGTTGTATGAACAACCGTATGCTTTTTTATGACAATGATAATGGAAAAAGTGATGCATCCTTGCTCCAATGCAAATTTTGTGGACACCCTCGATATCACACAATCCATGTAGGCCATAGGCAAAAAAAACCAATTCCATTGAAGTCCATGTTCTACTTGCCTATAATTCTAAGACTACAAAGAATGTTTGCTTCAATGCAAACAACATAACATATGACATAGCATGATGAGAACAAAATACAAGGCATGCTACGTCATCCATTTGATGGACAAGCTTGGAAGCACTTTGATCGAAAACATCCTTCCTTCGGAGAAGAGTCAAACATTTTCCAAAATTGCAAGAAAATGGTGTCACAAGGATCGATGGGTATGGACAGTAACATAATTGGACTAAAAAAGTATCTTTTGGGATCTTCCATATTGGAAAGATAACTTGCTAAAACGTAATCTTGATGTCATGCATATAGAAAATAAGTTCTTTGACAACATCTTCAACATAGTGATGAATGTTAGTGGCAAGACAAAAGATAATGACAAAGCAAGAAGAGATATTGGTTTATATTGTCGGCACAAAGACTTGTAGTTGAAGTCACAGGGCAATGGGAAGTGTCTCAAGCCAAAAGAAAATTATACCATAACAAAAGATGAAGCTAAAATAGTTTGTCGTTGGCTCAAGGAGTTTAGGATGCCAGAGAGTTATTCTTTAAACTTGGCAAGATGTGCTGATATTGAAAAGGGTAGTATTCATGGTATGAAGAGTCATGATTGTCATGTATTCATGAAGATATTACTCCCTATTGAGTTTAGCTCGTTGCCAATGCATTTGTTAAATTCTCTAATAGAAATTAGTCACTTCTTCAAAGACTTGTACTCAACGACACTAAAGGAGGATTTATTACGAAAACTAGAGGAAAATATTCCTCTTATTTTTTGCAAATTGGAAAGAATATTTCCTCCAGGATTCTTTGATTCAATGGAGCATCTCCCTATTCATCTTCTATATGAAGCATGGCTTGGCGGACCAATACAATATAGGTGGATGTATCCATTTGAAAGGTGATACGATTACTAAATTTTGAACTTTGAACTCTTATTCTCATGTTCAATCCCAATATGTACATTTTTTATTTCTAAATATTTATAAGGGAATCAAAGCATTCTATCAAAAACAAAGCCAAAGTAGAAGGATCCATTTGTGCAACTTACTTGCATTGTGAGACCACATACTTTTGCTCTCACTATTTTCAAAACTTCATGTTGTCACCGAGAAATCATAGGAATGAAACACAATGGCAAAGTCAAACATCCGAGTCAACATTATCAGTGTTTAAACAAGTCGGTCGTCACGCAGGAAAGGAGTGCACTCATTGGTTAACTGATGTTGAATTCAACTCTGCTCATGTGCATGTGTTAATCAATTTCACTGAAGTTAAATCGTATCTTGAGTAAGTTCTAATCCCATTGTCTACAACCTAAACGGTAAATTCCTTTTAAGCAACTTGTATTCACTGTATTATTAATCTTATCTTAACAACTCATTCCTTATAGTTGAGCAAATACCTCAAGCAACGTCTTCTGCCAACATATACCTCAAGCAACATTTTCTGCCAACAATAAAAACTAAGCCTAGGGGTCATGTTGAGTCAAATGAGGTGGAACAAGATATTCCCTATCAAGTTGATGAAATGTCGCATGTGTAAGACTCGTAAAATTTAATTAATTAAATAATTAATTAATTAATAAATACGGAAGGAGAAATAATTATGATATTAAATTATGGTTGGTATGACGTGGAAAAGTACTAGCTCAAGTGGTTGAGAGTACTTAAATTGTGTGAGAGGACTTGGGTTTGAGTCCTATGTATGCTAACTTTTGTGTTATTGTTTTGTTATTTAAATCTATGTAATCATGTTCTGGTATGATATGATGTCTGAATTGGATTTGTTAAGCATGAAACATGACTTGGTTGAATTGGTTGTGTAATTACTTTGTGATTGAAAGGTTATGGGTTCAAACCTTGGAGAACCAAACTAAAAACATTATTTTTGGCATTTTGGCTTTGAATTGAATATGAAAGGTTGGGAAAAACCCTAGATAGTTGAGAGGCAGCCTTGGGTAGCTGAAAAACAGAAAAATAGATCATAAAGGTCAATTAAATGGAATTAACAGTACCATTAGGTAAATTTCGTTTTGGGTAATTAAACTCTACTAAAAGCCAAGTTTAAAAGGGTAAAAAAGTGGCCAAATGGAAGGTTTTGGCAAGCTGGAATAGCAACCTGAATTAGAGCACGAAAATCAGAGAGATTGGTGAGGTTTGAGTGAGGTTCTGGTGAGGTTTGAGTGACCACATCAAGAAGGGGGATACGTAGTGATCATTGGAGTATCTCAAACAATTCAATTTAAGCGAAGGAATTCCAGGTTAGGGGAGCTTTTATACGTTAGAATTTTTATAAGTGCATTTGAATTGATGGATATATGTATAATTATGATTATTGTTCGTTTTTGGTTGAATTTTTGTGTTTTCTGGGAAATTTCCAGAAACCGCCTGGCAGACTGTTCATAACCGCTAGGCGGAGCATGTAATTATATGTGATCTGGGTTCCTGGACGAGGAACCGCCTGGCGGCACGCTCCCGGCCGCCAGGTGCTGCGTGAAGTTTTACATTTTTTGGGTTTCGCTGATGAACTGCCTGGCGATGATGAATTTCCGCCAGGCAATGCGAGTCTGTTGGGCTCGATTTCTGGTGATTTTGGGTGTTGTTGGGTTGAGATGATCGGGGAAAAACAACGGGATAGTGGTTACTGGAAGTTCTAAATTGTTTTCGACTGATTTTGATCGTAATGAAAGGTTAATCCGATGGAACAGTGAAATTGAGTTGTAGGGTTTGGGAATTGGCGGATTGGTAGCAATAAACTGGACAAAGCTTATTATAATAAAACTACTCTGTTGGAATTAGACTAAGCGTGGGCTGATGGCACTCGTATTAGGTTCTTGGAGAGGTTAGGAAGGAAAGGGGGCATCCATATAGTATGAGAATCATATTTGCAGGGGTTGTAAAACTGGGAAATTACCCAGAAATCTACGTGCCGCCTGGCGGCACGGGCTTTGCCGCCAGGCGCCTTCGTGGCAGTGCTGTTTTGGGGTGTTTGCGTGGGACAGTGAGGAAGTGGGGAGGAGCTTGAAGTCAAGTTGAAGAGTGAATGAAATTAGGAGGGTTAAGGATGGGAAATGAGAATTTTAGCAGCGAGAGGAATGGGTTGAGGTGGCAGGATTTGTTAACAGGTATTGGGTGGTTAAGAGTGGAAAGCTAGAGATGAACTCGGTAATGGTAATGAGCGAATTGTGAAATTGATAAGTGAGGAAGGTTAACATGAGATAAATCTGTTTATTCTATCAATACATACGGTGATATGTTACATGGATGGGAGTGGAAAATTTGGTTAGGGAGACATTCACTCGAGGAGTGATGTACTAAAGTAGTGTAACATTAGCTGGAATCTGAAGGTAGAGAATGTGTATGAGAGGGTAAGATTGAACTCAGTGGGATCTGTCTTGGAACGCAAAGCAGCGTAGTACCCTTAAATAGGAGGACCTTGATAGGAACGGGAAGTGTATCTTGTAGGTAAATCAAAAATGTTAACAGATGTGAGCGTGGTGGATGTGTGATACACTGAAGCTCTAACTATTAAACTTGGTTGAGAGACTAATGTGGTCTAGTTAGGAATTCCTGTGACTTAATTCAGAACAGTACAATAACCAGTGGTGCAACTGATACAGCGCCTGGCGGTTGGGGTTAGGCCGCCAGGCGATATCGAGGCAACAGTGAGGTCTGATGCAGGTGGTGCCTGGCGGTGAGGGAAGTCCCGCCAAGCGATAGAGAACGAACAGAAGCAATATGGGGTCGCATCCGCCTGGCGATGTGAACGTTTCCGCCAGGCGGTTGTTGCAGACTTTGTAATTCTTTTGGAGGCGCTTGGCGCCTGGCGGTACGTGTCCCCTGCCAGGCGGTCCGAAAGCTGGCAGTGTCTGGCGGCACGTGTCCCCCGCCAGGCGATTTATGCTACTGCAGCTTTGAGTTTGGATTATGATATTTGTGATCTACAGTGCGTCTAGTGATGCTTTAAGGGTGGGATTGCTGGTGTTCCTTGAGTTGTGGCTCGGAACGTATCCCTTGAGTTGTGGCTCGGGATAGGGGTTAAGCACGTGGTATTCCTTGAGTTGTGGCTCAGAATAACATCTCTTGAGTTGTGGCTCGGGGTGGCGGATGAACACGAGGAACCCTTGAGTTGTGGCTCGGGTTGGCGAGTGTTGCCGGTGTGAGTGTGCTGGTTGTGGCCAGTACGGATGGGTCCAGATAGATTACCCTCCTCAGTTGTTGGCTGACGAGTTTGGTAGTCTTGGGACGATACGAACTATGTTCGTATATGGGAACTCTACCTGGCGTTGCGGTGTATGGACCGTGGCATGTTTTTTCCCGCACGTGCTCTATCGGTTGTGGCCGATAGGTATGGCAGCAAGTCACCTTGAAGTAATCCTTAGACGATGTAGAACACGAATAAACTGATTCGGGGTCGGATTGCAGGAATAAAAATATAGGGCAATATGGGAAGTTAAGTTAAGTACTGTGATATGTATGCATATTTGATATATATGTTTATAGCATTGTATATATATGATTTATCTGCTAAGCTCACCCTATCTGCGTGTGTGTGGCGATGATCGTGTACGCGGTACACGAAAGAAGATGTTGATGATGCAGGTGGCTCTGGTGCAGCTTAATCGCGGAGAGGGGTTCGACTTGGGGAACTCTTATGTTTATCTTTTGTTTTTGAAAACATTTGTAAACCCTAATGGGTGACTTGATAATATTGCGATTTTGGTTTTGTAATGGATGTTATAAACTTTATCCGCTCATTTAATAAAGTTATAAATTTTCCGCGTTTTGGGAAAATGAGGTATTATTAAATGCGCTGTTTTTATTTATTTCTTTAACTTATAAATCCGTAATATCCTGACGGGATGTTACATCACTTTTTTGTAACATCCCTGGCTACCCCTCATTGGGCCCTAGAGGCTGTCAGGTTACTACAGCCCAATGCACCCCAACCCATCACCCTTCTCCGTCCATTCATACTGGGTGGGTTGTTGCCAGTGGGAATCGAACCCCCAACCTGACCTTTAACACCTCTGGCAAACCAGCAGATGCTACCATGCTTCTAGTAATCCTTTTAGGAAGCTCTAATATGCTCTCATGAAGAGTCATGGACTCATTACTCTCCCCTTCTTGGAGAGAATTTGTTGACGAATTTGAAAAACCTATATCAAAAGGAGAAGGATTACACATATTAAAAGTATGATTTCTGTTGTAGCTAAGGGGTAAATCTAACTCACGTACATTATATTTTATTCTCCTCACAACTTAGAAAGGGTCATCCCCTCTAGGGTGGAGCTTGGAATTCCTTTGAGATGGGAATCTATCCTTAATTAAGTGAAGTTATACGCAATCCACATCCTTAAAGGTGACCACATTTCTTCCTTTATTTGAAAACCTTTGGTATTACCCAACCTTCCTCTCTTTTACGTCCTTGACTTGCCCATGCAAGTCTTGGATTCTTAGATCTCTTATCCCATCTTGTAAAGTCCAAGCCTCTTGGGTAAATTTAATAACGTTGTTGTTAACACGATCAAATTAATACTACTAAACTATAACAACTTCAGTATTAGTAAGATAGTAGCCAAACAAATATAAAGGGTAAAGTCAATCCTAAATCATTTCCCAATGAACACGAAATTGATTCCTAGAAAATTAGTTGTTATTAAATCTATACACTAAAAGGGATAGTCAAATACAATAAAAATAATACAAAAAGATAAAGGTAAACAAAATAAATAAGATTTAGATAAGCAAGTAATGAATGAAAGAAGGAAATAAAATTAGAAAAAAAGAAGATAAAAACAATAATAAAGAAAATAGGTAGATTATGTTGCTTCTTAGAAATAGGATTTCATCATTGATTTTCTAAGGATTATTGTTATTGATTTATTGCCTAAGATTTCAAATTAATCAATGTAACTTCTCAATTAATTGTTGGCGTCCTCACTTTTAACCAAAGTAACTTCTCAATCAAAAGCAAGAACCTTTTAGATTAATCATAGCAAATTTAACCAAAGTAACTTAATTAAATATTACTATGCCTAATCATGTCTATTTTTTTACCTCTTATATCTAGTAAGCTAATTAACTAAAGTAACTTCTTGATTACATATAATTAAAAATTTCACCTTTAATCAAAGTAACTTTTCAGTTATTGGTAAAATCTCATTCAATCATATGAAAGTTTCTAACTTTAGTCAAAGTAATTTCTCAATTAAAATTAAAAACCCTTGCACTCTCATATGATTGTTATGATATCTAGATTTAACATTGTTCTCACTTGCTATTATATAAAAATCATTACTTTTACTTGATTAAGAGACAAAAGACATGGATAAATATAAATCACAACAAGAATCAAAATAACAAGCAAATTTATTCATATAACCTTAGAATCTAGTTAAGAAAATACAACAAAATCATCCCCAAAGGCTTAACAATCCATGGAACCTAAAAATAACAAAAAAATAGAAAAAGAGAGGGTGGAAAACGTGAAAGATGAGAGAGAGGAAAAAATGAGCCCCCCCTTAAGCTCTCTTAATGTGTTTTCGTAAGTCTCTTTATATAGAAATTGGATTATGCTTTGTTTTGGGCTTTTCTGTTGTTTTAATCTCTATTAATATCCTCTAATTACTTTTAAATAATCCAATATCTTCAAGATATATTTGATTGTTGGAGACTTAAAAAAATTTAAAAAGATCTTGCCAGATTCAAAAAGATTTGGTAAATATGATTTATGGATATTTACTAATATAATTAAATAAGATGATTATTAAAAATAATAAATAAAATATCTAAAGATATATTTACCCCAAATTATATTTTGTCATAAAAAAATTATTGAATTAGTTCCATTCTTTAACTTGGTGCAAAAATTTTCATCTTTGAAAGTCTAGTTTCATAAGATGGTTAGAAAGTGTTTTTATGTGGCTTGGACAGTTAGTTTCTCAAGTTTTTAGGCCAAACTCATTTTCATGTACCATACATCAAACAAGACATATAGTTCATGCCATATTCAAGTACCTGAAAGCAATGAAAGGAAAACTTCAAATAGGCATATGATAAAATGCTCAAAGAAAAGCTCAAGACAAAGAAAGACATTTGGAAGAAAATGTTGGCATGGTAACATTCATGCAAAGTTCTCGGCCAAACATCATATAGGCAAGAAAAGGAGTTTTTGATACTTAAACCTCAAATGAAGTGAAAAATTATACCCACCAAGTTGAACATCACCATAAGGGCGAGAGGTCTCCCAAAGACAAATCAAAACTCATAATCAATGGTTAGCACATAAAACACCATATTCAAAGAAAACATAAGCTCTAGATACCAAATTATTTAGGATTATCTTGATTCCTTTTAGGATTTATGAATATGGTGCGAGTGGATTAAGAAAGCCTAGTGAAAATTTCCACTAGACATTAAGATAGCAACTTATCTAGATATGAAGTTGCATTTCACATGGCTTAGAGAAGAAGAGAAATGGATTGAATCATAAAACAAAAGTAAATAGCGAATTAAACATAGAAGTCGAGACAAAATGAAAGAAATAAAGCATATAAAATGGAAAGGCAAGGAAATGGACAAGTGTGAGAAGCACGCTAGTAAAAGGTTAGGCTAGAAGCCATGGGACCTTGAAGATGAGTGGAAGGTGCCACCACTTGATTCTAGGTTCGAGATAAGGCTTAAAAGTATTCACTCCCAAAGGAGGAAACTCTCACAAGGTTGAACACAAGGGTGTCTATAATTTCCTAAAATGATAAACCCTTTTACAAGTGTTAAAGGACACCTTATATAGAAGTGTCTAGGGATCTTTGAGCAAAAACACATAAGTCTTAAAAGGGTTACAACGCAAATAACAAATCCTACGATCTAGAAGGTAAGACAAAATGATGTACATGGAAGCCTTCTAGAAAGCCTTCTCAGCCAAGGCAAGGCGGGATCATTCTCTAGATGCTTCTAGATGGATTGTTGGCTAAGACATATGGTCCCTCATTCTAGATGTTTCTAGAATGCTTTGCACATTCTCTCTCTTCCACATGTGCTCTAAAAAACGCCACATATGCGCCACCTCCTTTAGGGAAATTAAATGACCTACAAAACAAGTAAAATTGGATTAACATGTTGACTTAAGTTAAGTTAATCTTAAGTCAACAAGTTAACCTAAGATCTAGATCAACAAGTCAACTAAGAACAATCAACGAAGTCAACTTCATGGAAATCAAACTAAAGCAATACTAAATAAAGATAGAGATGGAAAAGCCACCCCTTTTGTCATGCTTCTTGTAACTCTCCTTGGGATGGCTTCCATGGTGCTAGATGTGATGGTCATGCCTTCATCACAAATAGATGGAAGGTTAACCATCCATTATGTTCTTATACAGTCTAATGAGGCAAAACTTGTGGTTGATGAAGCTTAATGTGCTACTTTTTGGGTGCCTTTGCATAATACAGAGGTTCAATTAGTGGGCTCGGCTTTAGGCATATTTTTCGCTTGACCTAGATATTTGGTCATTATAGTCTCAATACAGGCACAACCTGTTGATAATGATGACATGATAAAAGCGGATAATAATCCCATATCAGAGCTTCTAACCATATTACCTAGGTTAAGAGGAAACTCACATAATTACGGTGAGACTTTAGAGTCTTTAGAATCAGTACTAATGATGTCCCACTATACATTTCCTTACTTGATTCATTGGACACTGTATCTTAAGTATATTTACCATATTTTAGATATTACATTTAACTTATAATTCATTGTATTAGGTACATAGACAAATTGATTTTGGACCAAGGCAAATCTTCAAGTGTATGGATTGATTGATCCTCAGTCCATGTAGAAATATGGCAAAACTAAGGTGCAAATCTAACAATAGCAAACATGGATAGGTGACTCACAAAGAAATATTTACTCTACTTTATACATTGAATGATTAATTTTAATGATTATGTGATTTTTTTTTATTATGACAATTATTCAACTAATTATTTGTCATTCATTGTAGGCCTCATTGGCAACTTACTAAGGGATTACATATTAGTGTCGTTTTGTTCACTTCGCAAATAAACTAGCCACAAAATTAAGAGATTGTTACAAGGCTAAATTTTACATTTTTCATTACATTTCACAACTATAAGACACTCATTGCTAAAATATGCTTTTACTTTAATTAGAGTTGTGACTGACCCAAATGTTTTAAGTGGAAGGGGTAGAACAAGGTCACTTTAATTTATACACTTTAATACATAGAATAATAAGTGGAAAAGGTAGAACAAGGTTATACATATTTTAATACATATAATTATTTTATGTAATAGTTGTATCAATTAATTTGCTTCACTTATTCGTCATTTTAGTGTTGATTCTTGTGGTTTCCATAATCAAATTAAAGAGCAGACATCTAATGTAGTGATAGGTCATCCAATATGAAGTCGAAAAATGTATATTGCATAAGAAGTCAATATAAATTAAGCATGGATGGGGTTAGTCAACCCAAAGTCATCTCTCAACAAATTTAGATAACATGTGTGCATTCAAACATAAAAAGTCATTAATCATAAAAAAGAAATCACCACATAGATGACCATATAATGAAGTTCAATAAACCAAAACCTCTAGTGAGACTCGTCTGATTGGATTGGCAAGCGTTTATCAAGGCTTAACAACTTATTCTTACCATTAATTTTAGTTGAAGCTTAGATAATACCAATTAGGCACATTTCAATTGAAAGAATATCTTTAGTCTCAAATACCCTTCAAGAAAGCTATGGTTATATGTTTTAAATGTTAGTAAAAGTGTAATCATCAAGTGTAATAGGCAAGCTAATTCGTTCGAATGTGGCTAGTACATCATATACTAGACGAGAGCCATCATTTGGACGAGTGTTATTGAAGTGTTTATTACATTTATGATTACTACATACTAATGTAAGTGAAATGTTTTAGGTTTTCAACGATCAATCTGCTTTATCACAACAGAACATCAACCAAATACGAGAACAATGAGCAACCTTGCTCCTAGCTTATATAAACTAGTTCAGGTTATTTTGTTTGTTAGCCTTTTTTTAGGTAATATTAGACCTCTTCATTTAAATTTTGTTAAAAGTTATATTGTATTTGGAAAACTTTTGTATTTCAAGTTTTGGTTTAAGCTAAAACCAAATGCATTTTTATAAAACATGTGTAAAATTTACATTGGACCATGCATTGACCATCATAAAGTTACATTAGACATGACTAGGCTTGATGTAAAATTACATTGGGCAATGTATGGTCCAACGTAAATTTTTCACTCTTTTGCTCTAATATCCCAGTTATTTACATCAGATTCATTGAAGTTTTATGTAAATATGAAGCTTTTATGTTGGGGCTTAAGTTTGAGTAAATGTATGCCACCCGTTTCTTTGTCAAAGTGTTACCTAGTGTGAAAAGTCAAACATATATGACGTGAAAAGCCTATTCTATGATAGTGAGTAAAGGCAAATCACAAATGAAGGAGAAGAACAACAACCATGGAGAGAAAGCGCAACGGAAGGAGAAGAATGTTGATGGTAACACATAAGACAAAATGACAAGTTATCAAGTGATGAAGGAACATCGGATGCTTAAAGACAAGCGTACTCTGAAAAAACAGAAAAAAGTAAGGGGATTGTGTGGGTTGGAGAAACTAGAAAGGGGCATAGATGAGTACAACGACAAGATCAAGTGATTGATAACAAAACTAAACATAGATGTCATATGAGGTTGGTAGTCTTATTAATTCCATACCTGATATTGATATTAATAATTGCAATATATTGCAATTATTAAGGAACAAACCTATAAAAGTAACTAGCATATGGAATTTGGGCAAAGAGATAGGAATTCATATCAAGGAAATTAGAAGAAATGAAGGGATTTCAACATGAGAAAATTATAATGAGGAGGATAAGAGAATAAGTGCCAAATGAAGATTGTATCATTGAATGGAAGGGGATTAGGGAGTAAGGTAAAAGATATTTAAGAGAAATTGTGAGGAGGGGAAGAGATGAAATGTTGTTCCTTCAAGAAACAAAGTAGATATAATTAGCAAGTAAACTTGTTGTGCTATGTGGGGGATAAGTATACAAAATAGAAACATAACCCATCTCAAAATGTTGAAGGGGGAATTTTAACCATTGGTGCAAAGGGTTATTTACATGTGAAAAAATAGTAAGTAGGAAGAGTTCTTAATTAATATAGCCAAGTGGGGTCCAAATAATACATTGACAATAGTGGTGGTAAATATGTACGCTTTTGTTGCCTAGTTACTAGTTTCACATTCATGGTTTCTTCGTTCTTCATTTTCATCAATTTTTTCACATTGTTATGAGACCATTGATTATGGAAGAAGGATCTATCTCATTAGTGGATGAAGAAGAGATGGTAACTTGACTTATAGTAAGAACTAATGACTTGAGATAAATATTACTCGAATCTCATAGTAGACATCAAATGTTCTTACAAAAAGATAGAAAAATTCTAGATGAGTTGTTGAAAAAGAAAAAAAATTTTGGGTGAAGCTATAGACTACGAAGAGTTCTAAATGAGGACATTTAAGTACTTAGTAAAGTTTTACCTCTAGAAGACTCTTTGACACTTAAGAGCACATCGGTAAAAAAATGCATTTTAACTTAGTGGTCTCTTTCATATTTCATTTCCTTGTAAATTTAAAATATTAACTCATGTTTAAAATAAAGTTTTTCCATTACATGATTCATGGCAACTTTGATATTTTTAGGAAGTTGATTTGTTTCTAGTGAAGTTCTTTTCCTTTGGTTTAATGTTGATATTAAATTGACTTATAATTGAGTTTTGAAATTACTAAGCTTTGCCCAAGAGTGCAAAAGAATAAGTGTGGGGCTCTGATGAGTGCAATTTTATGCCCTTATTTAACCTTTCAACTTGGCTTCTTAATTGATTTTTTGTGCTTAAAAGATTGTTTTAATTAGGATTCATTATATTTAGGTTTATTGAGCTTGTAATTTAAACACATGTTAAAAAACAACTTTTTAGTTGTATACATATTCTTTGGATATTATATGAGGTGTGTTAGTGCAGCTGTATCTAAGACAAGCTCATGGATGTGAGATACAAATTGGTTAAAACCTTATGATACCTTCACTAATAAGCAAAAATACTAGACAATCAATGCAAGCAGTCAAGCCAAGTACCACATGAAGATGGCAAAGAGAGTATGAAAAATTGAAGAAAGAAGAGTTCTTTAAAAATTTATGGTGCCTAGTGCCACAAGATGTGTGCCCAACGAGCTTGCTAGTTTGTGAGTGAGTGATTTACACTAATAACATGTGCCTAACGCCAGGTGAAAAAAAATTGGCTTAGCAAGACAACACATGGCTTAGCGAGAAATGGAGGAAAGCCAATAAAAAATTGCTTATGCAATTTTCTCTATCTTTTTCAATTGAAATAACTTTAATCAGTGGTGGGCGGATCTTGATCAAAATTTTTGGAAGAGTCAAAAGAATATACTCAAAATTTATATATTTAATTACTAACACTACTTCAATAAAAATAAATACATAATTTAATATAGCTATAACTATAAAAGAAATTACATATATTTAAAAGATTGCTTATCATTTTTTTAATATTATTGAGCTCATTAATAGTTGAATCATAACTAAATTTTTCAGCTATTTTTTATTTTCAATGTAAAAACCTTATTATCTGCAAAATATTCATCTTCCATTTTATTAATGTTCATAGATTGATTCAAAAGTTTTCAAAAGCTTTCATATTGTTATGCGATGAACAACCATATTTTTCTGTTTTCATCTTCATCGATAGTTTCTCTTTTGTCACTTTTAAAATATGAATTTATTCTTTTGTTTTTCATCAATCTACCTATTTAAAAAAGAAGGTTAAGAGTAAAAATAATTTATCATAATGTATTAAAAAATCAAGAGACATAATTACTAAAAAACTTATGATAATGAAGTCACAATTAAAAATCAGTTATGATAAAGCACATAATACACTACTTTTTCTTCTATATTCATAAAAAATGAATATACAAAAGAGTCATGAGATAGAAAATAGTGTTAAATATTAAACAAATATTTTACTATTAAATGAGACAAGAGAGAGTTACCTTTTATTATTTATTAACATTAAATATTGTATTTAATAAAAATAATAAAAATATAACTAATTTAATTTCCATTAATTTTCAATATACTACTACCTAATTTTAAAAGATATATATAATTTAAAATACATTTTAATTTTAAAAAAAATTACAATACATATAATTTAAAAAAAATTCAAAAAGTTTGGGGGGACTATGACCCTCCCTTGCCCCTTATATGCTCCACCTTTGACATTGATGATGCAATAATCTTTATGATAAAAGTTAATTTGAGACAAATATATCTTTAGATATTGGTTTTGACATTTTTAAATATTTATCTTATTTAGTTATACCCATAAATATCAAAATACATAAACTATCAAATCCTTTTAAATATGGCAAATCTTCCTTAAAGCCTTTTTTAAACTCTATAACACTCAAATAAATTATGGAGATATTGGATTTATTTAAAATATATTTTAAGGATATTACATTAACAGAAAGAAGATTTCAACATTAGAAAAGGTAGAAAAAAGACATATATAGTCCATTTCGATATAAAGAGACTTAGGGGAATTCACTATAGGACTTCTTGGTTAATCATCTGGGTTGATTTTGTTGTAATTTATTAATGAGATTCTAAGGTTAATGAATGAAATTGTTTGTTCTTTTGATTTCTGTTGAGATTTATTTTTATTTATGTCTTTTATATCTTAATCAAGTTAAAATAATGATTTTTACATTAGCAAAGTGAACATGGTGTTAAATATACATAGCATAACAATCATATGATTCAAAGGGTTTTTAATTTTAATTGAAAACTTAATTTTGTTAAGGTTAAAAACTTTCATGTGATTGAACGTTTTTTTTTTAAATAGTTGAGAAATTACTTTGATTAAAGTGAATACAGTTAGAATTAATGAAGAAGTTATTTTGATTAATTAGTTTTTTAGTTGTATAAAAAATAAAAGAATAAATAAAAAATAATGTTTGATTGAAAAGTTATTTTGATTAAATTTATTATGATTAATCTCAAAAGTTTTTACTTTTAAATGAAAAATTATTTTTATTAATTGTAAAAATATAAACAAATTAATTGAGAAGAACAAGAATAAATTAAATAATAATCGTTAGACAGCATATTACAAATACTATTTGAAAAAAGCAATGAAATCATCCATTTTTGTTTTATTGTTTAAGTCTTTTTCATTTTTTTTTAATTCTTTATTTAATTTAATTTAATTTAAATTTTAAATTTTCTTTTTCTTGTTATGTTATTTGTCTAATTCCTTTTTATATGTTTTATAAAAACTAATTTATTATAAATTAATTTCATGTTGGGAGATAACTTTGAGTTATCTTTACTCATATTAATTTTTTTTACTACTTTTTTAAAAATACTAAAATTATTATAGATAAATAATATTAATTTAATGGCTTCAATATCGTTATAAAATACTCGTATGAATGGATGGGAATGAATGCAATTTCAAAATGTCGGTGTTTCAATAGTAATTCCCAAAATTTTCATAATAGAAATATGAATTAGGAGGCTCGGGTACTCTTAAACCAAGTACACACCAAGGAAGGTTAAATTTTCGGAAACACTAATTATGCTGTTTTTAATATGTACCTTTTATGAAAAATAATTGGATAAACAAAGACGAGAAGTGAAATATTTTTCGTAAACATATATAGCTAATGGTATAAATGGGTCCAATTAGAAAGATTGGACCGATCGATTGACCAACCAAATTGAACGTAAGAAATATTGATTAAAAACCTACCATACCTGACTTATTAATATTAAGTTATTAAACATAAGTTAAAAAATAAAAAAGACGAATTTTAATCTAATCCCACCAATCAACGGATAAAATTAAACTGTTAAATAAGCAATTTATAAAGGATTTAGATCAATCTAATAACTTTCACTTTTAGTCTCTTCATCATGCCCATTTATAGTGCATGCAGATTAATAAAGTAGGCCAAGAAAGTACAAAAGTCAGGTGCACATGTTTTGTCTTAAGTTTCCCAATAAGAAAATATGGGAAGTCAAGAGACTATAGAGCAATAATTAATTAGGAAAAAAATTATTTGACACTCTTCTTAAAAATACATTCATTTTACACTCCTTTATAATGATATAATAATATATATTATATTTTTAAATTAAAAAATATAAATTAAAATATAATTATTTTCAAATATATTTTGTATTATATGAAGTATCATCACCCAATTAATGAAGCATTTGGTGGAAAGAAACATTAGGAGCCATAATTTAGCATGCAAAAGTTTATGAGGTTGAGAAAACAAAGTGGGAGTGGGGAAGCACCATGCAATGGATACAAATGTAAGAAAGCATGGTGGCACTAAAAAAAGAATAGCAGCCACCCAATGAGACGAGGTCCAAATTCCAAACCCAACAAAGCAAAGCAAAGCAAAACAAAGCGGTGCAAACAACTTTACTTTTTGGAAAGGCACTAAAGCTATTTTCTGCACCTTGATGTGGCTTATGCAGCAATGGAATATGTATCAGAACAAAGAACAAAGATGTTTCATCAAATTAAAATTAGTTTCTTAACGTGTAAGTTCTGGTTAAAGTAATGGAGATTGATGGGGACATGCTCCCACCCTAAACGAAAAGGTTGGCAACTTGGCCTTGTTTTCTCCATTCCCACTACCCCCAAAGTATCATGGTAACTGGCAAACTTTGCTTTATTTCTTTATTTTATTATTTTTATAAGCTCACCTTTTCACCTGTTATCTTCACTCAATGCCTTACTTTATGAGATTTATCAACCTCTATTCTTTCACGTTAAAACCCGCCACCTAATTTGTCACGTCAACTAGTGGTGGGCACAACAAGTCACACGGTGGTGAAAGCTTGCTAATAATATTAGAGGCTAATTAATATTTTTCATAACTTTTGAAAAGTTTGATTTGGAGAAAAATAATTCAAGTTATTATTTATCAATAAGAACAAAAACAATGTCACGATTTTAACTGTCACAATTTTAATTTATGATGATTTTAAAAACTGTCATAATTTGTGTCGTTATAAAGTATAATGTGATGGTTTTATGCAAATAATTGTAACAATTGTCATTTACTATATTGTATAAAGTAATGGTTTCCTGAGTTAAATTACGACAAATTTGTTATAATAAAACAAAACCAAAAGATATTATTACTTTTCATTATACTAGAGACATTACTAGCCAACCAGATATTAAAACTTTTCAATTTGATCATCGTAGTTTCTATGATCAAATTAAGTAGAATAGAGCATATATTATATTAAAATAATGAATTTAGATAGTGTTAGTCAATTCAAGTCATCTCCTAACAAATTAAATCGAAATTTCACTAAATCAACACTTATAAAAATATGCGATAAAATTGAAAACATCAATATAAAGATTGGTTTCAACTCTTTCATAGTTAAACTTTTCATGAATTATCGTATGATTATTAATCTTTTGTCTTAAACTAAGCAAACAAGAGATTATTAGTAAATAAGTCTAAAATGATAATGCTTCCAGTATGTTGATATTATTTTATATGTTAAAAATTGAGAATTTAGAGAAGTTAATGAAAAGTAATTATAGAGAGAGAAAATTGAAATAAATATAATGCAGGTAGGGATGACAACGGGGCGGGGCGAGGACGGGTTTCGCTATCCAATATCCATTCCCACAGAAAAAATTCATCCCCATCCCCATACCCAAACTCAACGGGTATCAAACTTTTATCCCATCCCCACCGGGTAACGGGTATAATCTCGTACCCATACCCGTACACGTGTTCTAACAACTTCAATATTAATTTTTATAAGAGAAAAAAAATTACGGTAAAGAAAACATAATATTATCAAATATTCAATATTAGAAGGATGATTGTTTCTTCCATATCAAATACTTTGAAATAAATTATATTGTCTACATGTTATATTTGAATACCAAATAAAATTTCATGAGAACTAAAACATTTATTAAATTTGCAAATTGCAACATTATTGAAACTTAGTTGATAAAATTAAAAAATATTTCAAAAAAATATAAAAGGAAAACAAATATTCAAATTAAAATATATTTTAAATGTTTGTTTAGTTCAATTTTTTAAATTCTAATAAATCTCTTTTTTATACACTAATAAAAGTTATAGTACATCACTTGATCAAAATGACACAAAGAACAAATAATAAACACAATAATAAAATTTTGACATAAATTTTGTATCTTTTGAACTTCAATATATGTTGGATAGTGACAAAAATATATTCATAGCAATTACATTAAATTTGTATATTGTAGTAAATAAAAATTGTTTATACAATTAAAGTGAAAAAATTACAATATGATTAAAATAAGTTATCAAATAAAAAAAATTAGATAGAATATATCAAAATATTATTCTACATGACGAAAATAAACAATAAATACAAATATTAAAAAACTAACAAATGTGTGTTTGAGAAATAATTTGAGAGACTATCGAAAGAAATCGCACAAAGGAATCAAATGTATAATTAAGGTATGATAAGATGAAAAATATCTTAGAGAACAAATTATTAAATTATGTTTGAAGTGGTTAAAATTAAATAGAAATATCATTAGTGCCCAAAAAATTTGTGACTAAATTACAAATAAATTAATAATTAAATTGGTCACTAAATCAAGTACCGATTCAATCATTGAATCGATCACTAATTTAATCATTGATACAGACAATAAATCAACTACTACCACCAATGACGAAAAATAGTGATTGATATGGGTTAATGACTAAATCAGTCACTATTTCATGTTTTTCTTGTAGTGAATTATCATATATTATTCCTAAATATCATGTATATATATATATATATATATAATTTTAACCACTTCAAACATAATTTAAAGTGAAAAAATTACAGTATGATTAATAATGAGTTATGAAATAAAAAATAATTAGATAGAATATATCGAAATATTATTCTACATGATGAAAATAAAAAATAAATAAAAATATTAAAAACTAACAAATGTGTGTTTTAGAAATAATTTGAGAGACTATCGAAAGAAATCGCACAAAGGAAATCAAATGTATAATTAAGGTATGATAAGATGAAAAATACCTTAGAGAACAAATTATTAAATTATGTTTGAAGTGGTTAAAATTAAATAGAAATATCATTAGTGCCCAAAAAATTTGT
>Ga0214543_1001764_pt1 | contig 42328 bp, 22 predicted proteins | sample CNSS2metaG_FD_160094 | JGI IMG/M metagenome (GOLD analysis project Ga0214543, IMG submission 160094) | Root nodule microbial communities from cowpea collected in UCLA plant growth center, Los Angeles, California, USA - CNSS2 | ecosystem: Host-associated > Plants > Roots > Nodule | place: USA...
ATGTTTAAAAATTGGAAAACTTTAAGAAGTTCACAAAATTAAGTAAAGACTTTGGAGAATTAGATGATAAATTGATAATTCAACATTTTCATCATATTCATACTATGACATACACAATGTATTCTTTCAATTTTAGCAAATTAAAACTTACATAATACTTATCTTTTTCAGTTATACAAGAATTTGAAACGTTAATACAAGAGTCCATAAAAGAAGTAATTAATATACACAAGTTCAAGTTTTTTTTTAATTTTATATAGGCTTGCGGGCCGGCCCGCACGGGCTGTCGCACGAGCCGCGGGCCTATGCGGACTTACGGGCTCACTGCCCTGACCCGCCTTGCATTTTTTCTGCGAGTCAAGTCCTAATTGCCACCCTTACTGTTAACCACTATATATCATTATTGTTCCATTTTCACTCTTAAAAACACCATCTATTTACATTTAACTTTTATATTTTTCTATATCCAATAAAGTCATATGTTTCTCAATATTAAAATTTTTAATTTTCATTTTTAACAATAGTATTTTTTAGCCATTAAAATGAAAAATGATATATTAGTAACTATAAATACAACGAAATCTTGAAGTTTTTATTAATTCTTTAATTTTATTTTTTAACCCTTTCAGATTATTTACAACAACATTATCAAATGTTCTTAAAAGTTTACTTTTTTGAAATGGAAACAAAAATGTTTTTATTTTAGCATGTTTTTGTTTTTAAAACTTGTTTATTTTGAAATAGTCTCTCTTTTTACAATAAATTATATAATTTTAAAAATCACATCAGTACACATACATGTATAAATAAAAATGTTAAAATTGACAACTCTCTTTTAATTGAAATTTCAAAGTTTTAAACTTTAAAAGCCACAAAATTAAATAGACCAATATTACCAATTTTAGATGTTTGGATAAGAAAAAGCATACTAGAGAAGATATTTTATATTAAAATGATAAATTGTCCACCAAATATGTACACTAATTTTCTTTTAAAAAATATGTAATAGAGTTATTATATATATATATATATAATAAAAAAGTATTTTATATTTATTGAAATGATATGTTTTATAAATTATAGAATAAATTAAATTTAATATAAATAGAAGGATTATAACTTACGGATTAATTTATTAATTTAGTAAGCATAGAAATATTTGTAATTATTAATTTATCAAAATAGAGTGAAATTAATAAAATGAAAGCTTTACAAAGGTGTTAAATGTGAAGAAAAAATTCATAACTTTTGGCCACCAACCAAAAACTGTACGGCACTTTCTTTTTCCATGAAATCCCAGGTACGTCCAAAAATTTCACATTTCCGAAAATATTTCACATTTTGGAAAGACAAATTATTGGTTGAGTTTGTAGGAAAGCCTAATTGGTACGAGACACACTCATGAGGCTGAGGGTTATATTTTAAATTAGTCTTCCTATTTGAATAAATCGTGAGTTTCATTTTAAAAGAATAAATACAGAAGTAAAGAAAAGGAAAATAAAAACATGTGGTGGAACAAAAGTTCTCTTTTTTCACTATTTGAAAATAAATAAATTATGTAGATAGCTCTATGTTCATTATATTTGTCATATATCTATATTAGTTTTTCTTTTCTAAATTTTGGTCAAATTTAATCATTATCTTTAGTGATGTATGAATTTAATTTTTTTAATCAAATTTTTTTAAATTTATTTAATATTTCAAATATATCTTTCAACTGATATTGACGCAAAAGTGTGTCAAACGGTTTAAATAATTTAAATATTATCATGAAATATATTTAAAACATTAAATAAATCTCACCAAAATTTGTTGAAATAACTGAATCCATACAATTTTAAATATGTGATACTAAATTGAACAAAAGTTTAAAAGATGGACTACCTCTAAAGTTTAATAAAAGTTAAAAGATAAAAAATATATTTAACATTTTTATTTTATTATAATTAACCTTTTTACCAAGACATATGTGCAGTTTTGCATGATTTTTTGGTTTCTTTTAAAATTATATAATTTTAGAAGAAAAAAAACGTATTTATAAGAAATTGTGTAACTTAAATAATTAAATTTTGAAATTTGAAACTATGATTAGATAAATATTTTATCTTTATTTGTTTTATCACATAATATAATTGTTTATAGGTAAATTAATCTTATAATAAAAAACACTAAAAAAGTGATTATAAATTGTATTGTATAATAATACAATTATTTTAATTTAATAAAATGTAAAATAATTTTATTAAAACTTATCAGAATGTGTTAATAAACTTGTATATTTTTACATATAAAGGTATACGACTTAACAATACTCGCATTCTTAAAAACATTATCTCCTTCATATTAAACATACTTATATATATTGTTTTAAATAATAAGATTTTATATAAACAAAGTTGAATTAACTAGAATCAGATTCTTAAAAATATTAGTATTAAGAACGTTATATAAAAATTATTTAAAATTATATGTACTTATATTTTAAAATTTTAAATAAGTGTTAAATTTAGAGTTAAAAGTACATAAAATATTAATCATCGTACTTTTACGATAATACAAATTTTCACCTATCATTGCATTAATAAAAAAAAGTAAATTATATCATTATTACTTAGTTAAAAGCAGCGCCCACCGTTTAAGAAAATATTAGTGCTAATAATTAACACGTAAAAGTTATTAAACATAATAACTATGATGACATTGAATAGTCTAAAGTCAAAATATTAGTGCTGTATATTCAAATAAGAAAAAAAAAAGATAATTCCTAATTTATATCAGAAAGTCTCACATAGTTCAATCACAAACAGAAATATGAGTTTGTATATATTTTTCTTCTGTTAATACAATGAAACACTTTAAATTCACTTAACAATTTAATGAGAATTTGAATTCTAAAGCACATTTTTTTAAAGCAAGTGAACGTGGCTTTTTTTCCAATTCACTATGTTATATGTTTTAACTTCGATTCTATTTTTTAATGTTTCAATAAAATAATTTTGAAAATTTAAGCATCCATTAATAATATCACACTTTAACAATAGTTATATATCGAAGTCTTAGAAATAATGCAAGAAATATAGTTCACGAGACTTAATAATAAAAATAGCAATAATAAGTGATAATATCAAATGAACCACGTTTTGCAGCCAAAATATGTGAGAAATGTCTCCACCTAACTTCATCCCCATGCATACTTCGTTTAACCACTGTGTTATTGTTGGTGCATTTTCATCCTCAAAAATACCAGGTATTTTAATTTTATACTTTATTTGATTTTAATTTTTATATTATATGTAATAAAATGTATGCTTTTAAGCTTAAAATTTTCAAATTTTATTTCTCAGTCGTAATTAAAATTAAATATTTGCAGAGATTAAGACAAGAAATCATATACTTATTAACTATGAAGATAACGAAAATTCTCATTAACTAAGTAAAGAAATTAAAATTATTTATTAACCTATTTTTATGTCAGTTTTTAAAATTAATATATCTTATTTGACAGATTATCATTAGTCATTTTATTTGGTTGGCCATACTTTCATTATTTGTAAAAATAATATTACTTAATCATCTTACCAGTCAAAAAATATTGAGTAGTCATTTTTAAATACAAATATTTACACATAATTTTTTCATTCATTCGACGTATTTGTAAATTTAAAATATAAACAATTCATTCAAATATCTATGCATTTTAAATGTCATATGTAGTTCCTTTTAGTGAAAAAAAATAAAATTAAGATGCAAATAATAATATCGTTTTTATCTCACCACTAGCAGATACTCAAAGGTGCTATCATACCTCTGTGTTTGGATTTTTTAAGTTAAAAAAAATAAAAGATTGAAAATAATAGTAAAAAGTACATGAATTTTAGTGTAGAACCTATAAATATGAAGAAACAAAAAAGAAAAAATGAATGAAGTTCATATGACAGTTTAAAAATTAGTTAACAATATTACGAAAGATAAAGTTAAAATTATGATTTTAAAATTAAAAATTAGTATTCGTACTTATTTTTCAATTTTATTATTAATATTATTTTTTTAAGTCTTTTTATTTAAATTTAACTGTTTTTTTGTTTAAAAATTTTCTAAATCTAACAATATTTTATTAGAAAATTACATATAAAATAAATAAAACTATTTATAACAAAATCATTGTAAATTTTAGAGTTAAATATGTTTTTGGTCCCTAAAGTTCCAGTGAATTTTTGAATTAGTCTCTCTTTGAAACTTTATACCAATTTAGTCTTCATCTTTAGAAATGCGTGAATTTAGTCATTCTTACCAAATTTTGTTAAGTTTATTTGACATTTTAAACACATTTGATGATAATATTTGAGTTCACATTGAAACGAAAATGTGTCAAACGGTGTAAACAATTTAAATATTATCAATGAAATGCGCTTGAAACGTCAGATAAACTTAACAAAATTTGGTTAAAATAATTAAATTAACACATTTTTAAAGATGAAGAGTTTTAAAGATGAAATAATTCTAAATTTCATTGAAACTTAAGAGACTAAAAACATATTTAATTCTAAATTTGTGTATAATTATAGTAATAATTTTATTATTTTTTATTATCATAAAAAAGTGAATATATTTATATTTTCACTCGTATATATAATAAAATATTACCATAATAATAAAATGCATACGTATGTATGTATATATATATGCATAATGTTAAAAAATAATAAATTATTTTTAATAAAAACTTGAAGGATGCATACTATTGAAACTCAAAATTAGAAGTGCATCACTATTAATAATTACATACAAAGAAAATGTTATAAAATATGTACGATATAAAAATATTTAATATAGTATTTTCTCTGTATAATATATTAAATTATATTAATTTTAGATAACTTAAATATATATTTTAAGTATCATAACAAAAAGAAAAAACAAAATTTAATGCAACCTTAAGAGATAAAAATCTATTCTTCATGATTACAACTTCCATTTTTGTTGTTGTCGAATGTATCTCACACATAACACGTGTATGATATATATATATATATATATATATATATATATATATATAAATATATATATATATATATATATATATATATATATATATATATATATATATATATATATATATATGAAATTTTGTGTGAAAAAGTTAACCTCGCGTTAAGTGATATTTCAACTATCCTTTTTATGAGATATTTGGAAACTCAATATTATTTGTGGAAATTTTTTCTCTGAAAGCTGTACCACATATATAGTAAAATTCACATGATATACTTAAAATGACAATGGACTTCATAATACTAAAATTTAAATAACAGAAAAAAGGTCAAGTTTTATGTGCCAATGTAAAACGTAACATTGTTGACTCTGTTAAACCTACATGAACTAAAAGTCATACATTTTGACCAACAAAATGATACATTACAGTCATACAACAAAATGATTTTAATTTTAAATGGATAAAGAAAAGAAAAAAAAAAGAAAAAAGAAAAATATGTAGTGGATCAATGTTGACTTCCTTGAACACATTAATTGTTTTTTGCAATTTCTTAGTGCGACACATGCAAAGTCTTTTTATTTGTTTTTTGAGTGGAATGTGTTGAATGGGATGATAAGAATTAATTTTTATTTGTGACTAATTTTCTTAAACAGAATTATTGGTGTTTCTAACAGTGTTAGTGTTATGATACTTAAAAATTGATGTCAAAGACAATTGAAATATTTATTTTTCATCTTATTTTTTGAGACATTTTATAAATATAAAATTGTGAGGAATAGTCTCTAAAATAAATAATATATTATATGCACGATGATTAACTGTTACGGAAAACATAACATCAAAAGAATTGGATTGATTTTTTTATAATTATACATTTTATTATTTTATATTTAAATAATGTTCGTGCAAATTATATTAATATATTACAAATAAAATAAAATAAAATTAATTTTATATCATATAACATTTAAAAGTAATAATGATTTTATATGTACTTTTCGTATAATGTAATTATTAAACTATGAAAAATATTTTATTTTTTAGTTATAAAACCGATGTTTATTATGATAGGAAATACATGATTTTACGATCATTGATAATTATGATATCAAAATTAATATATAAATATATATACATATATAATAATTATAATAAAGACTTCTAAATTCTTCAAAAGTTTTGGAATTTTTAATCAAATTTATGATAAATTTTGGTAGTCTATTGAGTATTAAATAAATTTAATTTAATTAAGCCTCCACTGACGTGGTTAACTAAATCGTCCCATATTATTTTATTATTTTTAAATTTTATAATTTTATAGATTTATAAATGTATAATTTAAATTTTTATAATTATGAAACTATAATATTTTAATTCAAAATTATATAGTTATAAAATTGTGATTTTATAATTTAAAGTATATCATAATCTTATATATCCTAAAAAAACATCATAAAAACTCTAAACCAATTAGAGCGTATTCAGACCCAATAATTATAAGATGATATTTTTGTGATTCCAAATTTCCAAATCTCGTTTTCATTGTCTTCCATGACCTTCACGCACAACTCCAACACCATCTTTGTTCCGCACCACAATGTCATATTTGTTAATAAGACTCTATGAGTGGTATTTGGTTTGTATTATTTTATGTTTCTTATAATGAAATATAAAGTTGTGATATATTTTCAATTTTTAGTTTTAATCATAATTTATAATTATATAATTTTGAATTAAAATAATAAAAATATAAAAATTGTGCAATTATAAAAATTTAAAAATTATAAAATCATAAATTATACCATTTTACAATAATAAAAGGATAAGTGATGATAGCTCAACAAGATAACATGCAAGATAATAATAATGTCATTCACTTAATAGTTACATCATCAATAAATAAAAAAACGTTAATATCTGTGACTCAATTGAAAAAAATGAAATGTATTAAGTACTTAGTAAACCATCAAAACCAAACTTAATAAAGAATTCTCAAATTTATCAAGACTTCAAAACATAATTAAGTTTATAATAAATTATAAACATCCATAAAAATTGTAACTTTTTAATAAAATTATAGTGTTCCTTAAATGTACCTTAAATAGTAGATTTTACATATAATTTCAAAGTAATTATTAGAATTTAAGAAGACATTATATAATTATTGTATTTGTCTTATATAATAAATTTATTACTTAATTGAATGTACTTGAAAGAATCTTACTATCTCAACTTAAATCCTTTTGCCTTAATTACAGAATTTGTACGAATTACTGTAAGTTTGTAACAACAATATTTCTGTGATGAGTTTTTCATGGAAAACTTGGTATACATGTATTTTCATTTCAAATAATTCCGTTTAATACGTTTCTCATTTTATTCTTCCTTATCTAGTAAATTTTTTTATATCATATGTAAAACATATATTGTATTCGTTATCTTCTTTATTTATTAAAAAATAATAATTATATGTAGTTTCAAATAGCACTCATCAAACGTAAGCTTTTATCTCTTCATTAATAAAATGTTTGACCATAAATTTTATCTACAAATAACAAAATTTGTTGGTAATTATTCACGATCACATATTTGTTGGTAAGTATTAATAAATTTTGATAATCCATAACATTCGTTAATAAAATATATAATTGAATTTTTCTTTCTTTTCCTCTTCCTTATAATTTAATTTGTTATCCCATTTTTTTGTTGACCACACATTATTGCATCACTACCTCCGTCTCCAACTCATCCTCCTCCTCCTTCTATTTGACATCTTAACTACAGGAAAAAAAATTTAAATAATAATTAATTTTAATGATAAAAAACAATTAATCATTATGGTAATTGATGTGGATATAGATTTATAAACTACACATTTTTTTGATACTTAAATAGTTTTTACTATGAATAAAAATGTATCATTGATCTATAAATCAATTTTTTAATTAATCACTAACATTAATTATAAAAAACTTGACTACCAAAATAATTAATTTTTAGTTAGTTAATTAGAAATCAATTTCTTTCATTAAAACATGTCATTCACACCCATGTGATGTCAATATAAAATTATTAATAAAATAAAAATATTCAATAAATTATATTTTATAATTTCAACAAATTTCGAGACAAAAATAATATTAAACTTATATATATATATAAGATTATATTTAATTCATTTATTTATTATAAACTCATGCAATATTTCATCTCATAATTTATTTATTTCGACTCATTTTATCCATTGCTAGTAGAATTCTTTTTAATATTACATGTTTTTTTTATTTCTTTTGGATTAATTAGTGATTTAGTCATTTAGTTTGTTGGTTTGATTTATTTTGACCATCTTATTATTTTTGAATTCAATTTGATCTTCTAATTTTTAAAAAAAATTTAATTAGTTCTTTTTACATTAACATACATACTATATGTCAATTTGTGATTTTTTTTAATTTTTTTAACTTAAAAAAATATAAACTGCCACGTGCCCGTCATGATTCTGTCATAAGTCAATATAATATAGTATTAGTTGTTTTCAAATGTAATCTCTCTATTTAAAGTTTTGATTCTATTTAGTTCATTTAATGTTTCTTTAAATGATCAAATTTTGTCATATTCACCTTAAGACTAAATTAATAATTAAACATAATTACAACTTATATGTATATACTAAAATAATTTGTTGTCATCTATACATCAATTTACCCTATGATTACTCAAGTTATTTTATTTTATACTTATATTTTGTTACACTTGAATTTTTTATTTTTATAAAAATAAATAAAATAATTTAAATATTTATTTAGAGTGATTATATATATATATATATATATATATATATATATATATATTATTGGTTGAGAAATTCAATTTTATTAACGACGTAAATGAAAGAACAATATGAAAGAAAACGAAATTCTACTTAGAAATGACTGATCAAAATCTTTAAAAGATAGTATATGACAAAGGGGGAAATTTCTGATGGTTGCCGCACAAAATTATGAACTTAGATTCAATTTATAAAATTAATGGTTAACTATAAATAATTTAAGGGTACGACAATATGGATCTGGCTTTGGTGAACTGATTTGTAGAATAATAAAAAACTGCGAGCGGATCAGGATATTGAGTTTGTTGGTTTGTAGAAGTTTGCAGTCTACGGAGATGACCCACGACCTGTATTAAAAAGGACTTGTATTTGTGTATATCAGTTATTTTTTTTCTGTACTTTTGCATTACGGTTGTTTTAAATTCTTGTATAAATGAAAATAATAAATATTATGTATATTTTGCATGTGCTAAAATTTAAATAATACATCGTTTATGTCAAAGTATAAATATGATAAAAATGTTAAATTATTAATTTATGATCAAACTTCCAAAATTTCTTTACTTAATTTTATGAACTTGTTAAAATTTTTAATTTATTGAACATCGAAAACTTTATTGAAACATTTTTTTTTTAAAGAAAAACAACTCACATATCCATATTTATGTAAAACAAACTCATGTGTAAACCAAATACAAATCAAACCTAAATACATCGAACCAACTCACATTTTTAAAACAACTTCTTGATCTGTAAGATTTCTTTTAAATATTTGTCAGTTATTTTTTCTTGAATTTTGAAAACATTATATTCTGTTTTTAAAATACGGCGCCGTTATTGAAAAAGAAAACAAATATTATTCGTTTTTCCTGTAAAGTTGAAAAGATAAAGTTTTATGACACTAAAATTATTGTGCCGTATAATTGTTATTGAGTGTTCTTGTTACATGGAATAAATGAAGTTATTATACTTATGTTCTCTAACAGAATCATTCTTTATCAAAAGAAAATCATATATTTTCGTTAAGGAAGAGGTTTATATTTTTTGAAAAAAAAGGGAAAAAACCAACAGCGAATTATTTTACGCAGTAATATTTGGAAATGAAAACTAGTTTTAACATAGTAATAATCTTCAATCTCTAAAGTTTTTTTTTTAAAATTATTAAATAAATTGTTGAAAAAGCTGTTTGATTTTTAAATGTTATCTGGTAAGAACTTACGGGGTTTCTAGTGAAGTAGTCAAATAAATACACCTACGTGTTGTTTCATATATCACATATAGCAGCAGATGGTGACGTGCGTCAATCTAGGCCGTCACTTCGATTACACGTTACGTTAACAGTATTTAAATATTGAGTTTAGTTTATAAACTGACTAAATATAAATTAAACTGTATAAACGTATAAACGTATAAACATAATTTTGTTTTGATATCTTTATACATTTTGTAAATTGTTATAACTTGTAAATAAATTATAAATACTTACAAAATATATTTTTAACTGAAACAAAAATTTAGCTCATTGCAGATTAAGATGTATAAATGCAATTACCAAGTTAAGCTAATTTAATTTATTTTAGAAGTGTTTAATTAATTATTTAATTAATGTGTTATTGATTACGTTATTAATTATACAACGAAACATGAGCATGTCTTTGAGAGTTTTGTAAGAAAAACAGTGGACGAAGTTAAATGATTTAAAAATAAAAAGAAATTGGAATATTGTAGGAGGAGAAAAATTTATTTTTGGAGTAAGATTATAGGAGAAGATGAAATGCAGGAGAAATAGTAGCTGGAAATGGAAATGGCGAGAAAGAAAAGGGTTTAGGAGAGAGGTCCCACAGTGTTGAAGCCACGCGGCAACTCGACGATGATAATCGCAATTACGATGCAGAATCCTTCTAAACTCCAAAAACATAGTAACTACATTTAATTTAAATTTAGTTGATTTAGTTGAAAGGAAAATGGATAATTTATTTATTTATTTGTGAGTGGCAGCGTGATAGACACGGAAACTGAATATTGGTAAGGCCCATGGCCCAAAAGCCCATTACGTCGCTTCCCTAACAAACCCACCCGTCTTCCTAGTTGCTTCCCTCGTTCACAGACTCTATAAAATGGAGATTACGTTCATGCAATTCTCGCCCAGTCGCACCTTCGTAGAAGCCTTATTTTTCCTCTCTCTACGTTCCTAATCTGTAACTCCTTCAAATACTGTTTCAGCTTTGTAGTCTGTGTCCCTCCCCCGTTTGCGGTATTCACTCCCCTATTTTCTGCATTACAGTTTTAGATCTCTCTCTCGCACCAGATCTGGTGCAAGGGGTGGGTTGTGCTCACCAATTGTGTGAATCTTGCTTCTGAGAGGTAGGCGTGGGGATACCGGAGTCTTTTCGGGAAGGAAGAGAGGGGACTCTCCATTTTCAATAGATCTTCCACTGTCTTCTTTTGAGGGGGAAGCCGGGGCCTCGGCCTCGGCGGCTATCAAAGCCCCCACCTTCACAGCCCTATCAACAAAACCCTAACCGTATTCTTTTCTTTTTTTCCCCTTTTTTATATTAATTTTCTAATTCATTTTGATCGTCGCCGCCACAAGAGATGCCTGCCCTGGCTTGTTGCGTGGATGCTGCAGCACCCCCCGGCTATGCATTTGCCGGTGACATCTCTTTTCCGGCGCCGGTCGCGTTTACCGACGTTCCTCTGTCTACGACAGACGACAACACCAGCCATTGGTCGCCGTCCCTCTCCGCCGCTCTCTACAACGTCGACGGATGGGGCGGTCCCTACTTTGCCGTCAACGCAGCCGGAAACATCTCGGTGCGCTCCCACGGGTCTGCCACCCTGTCGCACCAGGAGATCGATTTGCTGAAGATTGTGAAGAAGGCCTCCGATCCCAAATCTCTCGGCGGTCTGGGCCTTCAGCTTCCCCTCATTGTCCGTTTCCCTGACGTTCTCAAGAACCGCTTGGAGTGCCTTCAGTCGGCGTTTGATTACGCAATCCAGTCCGAGGGTTACGGTTCTCATTACCAAGGAGTTTACCCGGTGAAATGCAACCAGGACCGGTTCGTGGTCGAGGATATCGTCAAATTCGGTTCTCCTTTCCGGTTCGGTCTCGAGGCAGGGTCCAAGCCGGAACTCCTTCTGGCTATGAGCTGTTTGTGCAAAGGCAACCCTGACGCGTTGCTAATATGCAACGGCTTCAAAGACGCGGAGTACATTTCTCTTGCCCTGGTCGCCAACAAGCTGGCTCTCAACACCGTGATTGTTCTGGAGCAAGAGGAGGAGGTTGATTTAATCGTTGATTTGAGCAAGAAGCTTTGCATTAAGCCCGTGATTGGGTTGCGTGCGAAGCTCCGAACCAAGCATTCTGGCCATTTTGGTGGGACTTCAGGCGAGAAGGGCAAGTTTGGTCTGACAACCGCTCAGATTCTTAGGGTTGTGAAGAAGCTGGACCTAGCTGGCATGCTGGATTGTTTGCAGCTGCTGCATTTTCATATTGGTTCTCAGATTCCTTCGACAGCGTTGCTTGCTGATGGCGTTGGAGAGGCCGCGCAGATCTACTGCGAACTGGTTCGGCTCGGGGCGAACATGCGGGTCATCGATATTGGAGGTGGACTGGGCATTGATTACGACGGTTCCAAGTCGTGTGACTCTGATATTTCAGTCGGGTACAGTCTGGAGGAGTATGCTGCCGCGGTTGTTCACGCGGTTAAGTGTGTGTGCGATCGAAGGTCTGTCAAGAACCCTGTTATCTGCAGCGAGAGTGGAAGGGCCATTGTGTCTCATCAGTCGATCTTAGTTTTTGAGGCGGTCGGAACTAGCAGCACCGTCGGCGGAGCCTCTTCCGTATTCTCCTCCCCATATTTGGCGGGGGATCTGTCGGAGGATTATCGTTTTCTGTCGGAGGCGGCTTTTGGAGGGGATTATGAACGGTGTTTGGTGTACACGGAGGAGTTGAAGGAGCGATGCGTGGAGCAGTTCAAACAGGGGATGGTGTGCATGGAACAACTTGCAGCGGTGGATGGGTTGTGTGAGTTGGTGAGGAAGGCAGTTGGAGCTGGGGAATCTGTTCGGAGATACCACGTCAACCTTTCCGTTTTCACTTCCATTCCTGACGCGTGGGGCATTGAACAGGTGTTTCCTATCATCCCCATTCATCGTCTGGACGAGAAGCCTTCAGTGAGGGGTATTCTCTCCGATTTGACTTGCGACAGTGATGGGAAGATTGACAAATTTATCAACGGGGAGTCCAGTCTGCCGCTGCATGAAGTTGATGGAGGTGGTTACTATTTGGGAATGTTCTTGGGTGGGGCCTACGAGGAGGCGCTCGGTGGATTCCACAACTTGTTCGGCGGTCCCAGCGTTGTGAGGGTGTCGCAGAGCGACGGTCCTCACAGCTTCGCAGTCACGCGGGCCGTGCCTGGTCCATCATGTGGAGATGTTCTTCGAGTGATGCAGCACCAGCCCGAGCTCATGTTCGAGACTCTCAAGCACCGCGCGTATGAGTATGTCAGCCAAGACAATGCGGCGGTTCTGGCCTCTGGCCTTGCTCGCACTTTTGACAGGATGCCTTATCTGGTTCCCCTGTCTTCATTCGATGAAGCTGCCCTTCCCGCTTCCGATGAGGACGAGGGCGTCCAGTGGTCTTATTAGGCTCGTGTTTGCTTGAAATGGGTTTCGCATTCTCATCCATTTCTGTCTGTTCGTGTTGTTTGTTTGTTGTCGTTCGTACGTTCGTGGTGGTCGTCGAGCACTTCAATTTTTTTTCTTCAGTTTTCCCTGTTTTTAGTTTAGCACAGGATGCAGGACAAGGACAGGTTCAGTCAGTTATTGTTTTCTGCATTTTGTTTCGAATCAAATGTCTATTACTTTCGCTCAAGTTCTAGAGTAACAAATTTTATTGTTGCCTTGCTTGTTATACTTAGAATAAAAATGTTCTGTTATGAACAATTTCCTTTCCTTTTCCCTTGGTTTTTTGGCTTATTTTTTGTTTTGTGGCTTGAGTTTAAACTGGCTTGATCGTGTGTGTGTGTGTGTGTGTATTGAGTGCTGTGAGGCGAGACATGGAGATAGCGTAATAGAAGAAAAAGGGTTTATTCTGATAGTGATGCTATTATTGTTGGTGGGGGCCTTGTGAAGTTTTTTGGAGTATGTGGTTACTGAACCTGAATGGATGTTTAAAATGTGGTTGGTAAAGTATGATGCATGTGGGTGGTGGTGGTGGTCTTATTCCTAGTTACAACTTCAGAATTGGCATTGGCAGGTAATAATAGAGAAAGGCTAAATTTGCATGTTACCTCCTTCGTTCAAGATTGGGGTGCCGTGCTGCGTTTGTTGAATTCTTTGCGTGTGGGGTTGATTGGATGCTAGGCGTAGAGCTTTGGGGTTGTTTGGATTTTCTTATAAAAACATTATCGTTCACATGTTACTGTTACATTATGTCTGTTTCTGTAGCGTAGTCTTATAACTTGCTGTATAATAAGAAAGGTTCCAATGTTTTTAACGGACAGTTCATCATAATCCTTCATTCTTGCCCCCATTATTTTTCACTTTATTCAAAGTGCACTACGTCAACTTGTACAAGGTTGACCTCAATCAGACTTCTTTCTTTCTAGGACGGGAAAACATCAATTTCAATTTCCTATAACCATTTATTGCATTTAGTGTTAACCATGCCCTAAAAGTCAGTAACAGCGTTTGTTCAAAAGATCATTTACGAACATATTAAAAAAAAAAGAATCACATAATAGTTACTTAGTTGATATACTAAAGGTACTAGCAGATTGTCTTATCATATTTTGTTTGCTTTTCATTCGTTTACACCCAATACTACGTTTTTGTTCAGAAAAAAAGAAGGAAAGTTTGGAATTGATTTAATTTACTTGCATGGTTTCCTTAAGAGATAAATGTATTTATGATATTGGAGTGTTATATCTAGATGTGACAATATATAATTAAAAAAATACAATGTATGTTGACAGGTTGAATTGTTGACCCAGTGTAGAGCAGAAGATACACAATCCCACAATTCTTAGCGTTGAGGTGGAAGAAACTCGATTATATATGTTTGGTTGACAAGCTACTTAGAAGACATATAATCTCCTAGTCTTACGCGTTGAAAAGTGATAAGATTGAATCGTAAAGAAACTGGAAGACGTAAGTTGTGTTGGCAATTTACCATGCACTAACTCATTGCAGATATTTTCATTGTTGTTTCGTTACCACTTTGAAAGATTTCCCCCTACTTCACTAACGGTTATGGTACCATGACAGTGACCTACCACCACAATACTGCAAAAGCAAACCCTGCTCATTGAAACGGAATATTTGAGAAGGACTTTGCTCCATTCAATGTATGAAAAAACCCAGTCAATCAATCCTTTAGAAACAACCCACGAAAAAGTATTCCCCAAGGCTTCATCCACATAAAATCAAAGTATTATTGGTACTGCATGAATCACATAATGAAGAAAACACTGTACTGCTACTACAACAAATATAGTTATGCCGCTTCTTTTATCTGCTTCTCTCAACAAGCAACGTTCAAAAAACTTTATCAGGCTTCCGACACAAATCACATGCCAATGTTGCTACCCACATTTTATAATATTAAAAAAGAATTCCAAAAAAATTATTTGAAACTGAAAATTAAAACTCAACTACATAAATCCTTGTACCATTTTTTTTTCACTACTGCGACACGAATGTTCCCATGTTCTTAAATTTGTGTTGTCGGGGAAGATTTACAAATGCTCCCGGTGATTCAAATTGTTCATTCAGAAATGGAATGCCACTATTTTTTGTTTGTTGATTAGTTTAGTATGCATTGGGTAAGAATGAAGGGCTTATCCAGAGTTTAAGGTTTGTTGTGCACACACACACACTTCACACTTGGTCCTTTGTTTTATCCACGTGTTTTGTGTTGTTTATTATGTTCTTTCCGGTCCATGCATCGGACTTCAACACTATGCTTAGTCTTCTTAAAAGCAACAGCTCACGAAATATCTCCATCACAAGACAAAGAGATTGCCATCAAAAGATCATGCAGAAGCTCCATAGAAAGTGATACATTAATCAGGGTTTTCAATTAATATATTTATTATGTAATCCCTATACAGATTTTATATTTTTATTAGAGATTAAAAGATTTTTTATTCACTACCTTACTTTCACATATATAATATATTCGAGTTTGTTTTTGACTCGCAATTTAACCTTATATTTTTTATTTTCAAAATTTAAATAAATTTAAATAAAAATATTATGATATTTGATAAAAAGAAATATATACTCAAATCAAATAAAAGTTAATACTGCTTTATTTATTTATTTATTTACTTATTATTTTTTTTTACTAATTGAAGTTTCGATCATTATGAATAATTAGTATTATATCAATAATCTTTAAGATATGATTTATATTTTTCAATTTGCGATATATAATAGTGTGGCATGTTATTATTTTGATTAATCAATTTTTAAAATATTGAAAACTAGGATAGAAGTTAAATTTATAATTTAGTTGATGTTAAAAGCATGTGAATTTGTGGAATGTTTTTAAAATAAAGGTAATTCATAAAGTTATTAGTTTTCTTTTTCTAACTCATATACATGAACGTGAATTTCTCTAGTGTATGTGGATGTATCACTTTCGCTTCTTAAAAGTTTCAAAAGTAAGTTCTTTAGACGTCTTTACTTTTTATTTGTTTTCCAAATGTATTCAAGAATTATACAAGTTCTTAAACATATCTTAAACTAAAAAATGCACATTTTTTTTTTCTTAAAGCACAAAAAGATGAAGCCAATAATTCCTTTTGTAGATAATATTTCTTTTTGAAGATTTTAGAAGCACATGAGATGCAATTGTTTAGAGGCATTAGCCACGGGAACGTTCAAGATTTTAAAGGAATAATAATAATAGGTTTGGAATATGAATGGAAGAGATATGTTCCATGTTCTGCATACACCACAGGAATAGGCATATTAGTGTGTTTATCTTTACCATTATGCATGGTGGCTTGGAAGATGAATAACAACTTTATGGAACCATTCATTGAGTTGACAAAATTAAAGTTAAACCCAAAGAATCTTTTAATCTGTTATGCTGTTTATGGCGGTGAGTTAATTTCCCATAAACTGCTTTCTGAATATTCTTTGTATATTATGCATGCACATGCTACATCTTTCTTCTTCTTTTCTTCTCTTCTCTTTTCGTCAATGTTTAACAGTAATAAGACTTTTACTTTACCCACTTTTCAAAGGTTTGAAAGTGCCCAATTTTAACTGAAACACCGGACGAGGATCAGATTCCACTTTCTACAATTTCAATTGGTTAACAGTTATCAAATGTTGCCATGTTACTCTTCATTTTTTATACCAAAGTGACACACACAATAGTCAAAGAACTACTTTACTAGGCAAGGTTTCATCTCATCTTAATATTTTTTTTAAAAAAATGAGAAAATAAGAATATATATATTTAAGTGACTCCATTAGAATCTTTAAGAGTATTAATATTCTTTATCCTTATATAATATCTTCGAATTTATTTATAGGGAAAGTAATCGGCATTATTATTTTAATTGTTACATTATATTTCTTGCAAAATCAAGTTGTTAATTCATCATAATTCGTTGTACTTAGATTTCTTTTCCCAGTTATTTGGAACTTATCTTTACATTTCAATTACGTAAAAGAGTGATTCCACATTTAAAAAAAAAATTAATAAACATTATTTGGAATTGGAAGAGATTATTACGGATAAGTTTGTCAAAACATACTCCAAATGCATTTAAGTTAACACCGGTGTACATACAGGGGCATGTGTGTAGAGCTGTCAAAATAGGTTGGAACCTACAAGCCAACTCGGCTCACCACGGGTTCGGGCTGGGGTGGGTTAAATTTTTTTTACAAATTTTAATACGGGTTGATTTTTGACTCGGTTCATTTAGAACCTGGCTCATCTGGATTGAACCCGTGGTGAGCCGGGTTGACTCATCAACCCGCAGATAAAAAGGTCACACAAGTTTTTTTATTTATTTTGTATTAAGTTGAGCTTTACATTTGAGTCATGTTAAGTTGTTTTTTTATCCAACACATAAATAATTTATATATTTTTTTATTTTATTTTGTGTTTGGATTGTATTAAAGTTTATTTAGATTTTAATTAGAATTACAATTTAGTTTTGACCGAAAAAAATAAAAAAAATAAAATATTTTTTTTAATTAAGTGAACCCATAAGCCAATCTATTTAACCCACCAACCCGTAGTGGGCCGAGCCATGTTCGAATTTTTTTGGCTCGTTAAGAAGTGAGTCGGGTTGGGTTGGCTCACTAAATTATCAACCCGTGGTGGGTCGAGCTGGGTCAGACCGAGTTACCCGTTTTGACAGCTCTACCTGTGTGTACACATTTTTTAAATATACGTGATATTATATGATTATGTGATGATAATGTAATGTTATTAAGTTAAATATATAAAATAAAATTATATTTATTAAAAATAAAGCGAAATATATATGAAAAGATGAGAGAATAACTGTTGATAAATAGGGAAGAAGAGAAGAGTAGAGATAAACAATTCTATAAAAAAATTTGTAAAAATAACGATCAATTTTTTAAAATATAATAAATAATTATATTTTAAAGGGTAAAATTGATATTTTGAAATGTAGAAAAAAAAAAAATTTCATTATCTATTGTTATTAATGAGAAAAAAAAAAGGTCGAAGGAAGAAATGGTATTAGAGGAAGAAGAGAATGAGATAAGGATTGGGTTAGGTAGGAGTGACCATCCTTGATTTTACATGTAATAAATTTAAATTTTGGTATAAAACCTATGTTTGATTGGAACATTATTGTTAGGTGCGTGTGTTTGATTGTTTGTGTGAAAGGAATTTATGCAGACTTTAACCCTTATCGTCAACGTCGCTTCCTTTTGTTGAATCAATCATACACATAATCTCATTACCAAGCATCTTGGAATCTACGGTTGTTCTTGCGTACTTGTTAAGCAGTACAGTGAGGACGCTAAGAACATATACGATGCAGATAGACACAGTTTTCTACTTCACATGTTCTTGACCTTCAACAACCATAGTTTTCTACTTCTGCAACCAAACTCAATTCAATTTCGTGTCTTTCGTAGAATACCTCAATTTCCAAGCTTCAAACAAAATGGTATTCTCTGTGTATATATAATATTCATTTCAACTTTGTAACAAAATTTCTTTAATCATTACGTCTTCATTTTAACTACTGCTTTCTTTTTTACAGTTTAATTAACGAGCATGCTTTCTTTAACCCGTTTTAACTCTCTAGTTTACATAGACAGTGAAACAGTGGCATGATGCAGTTTTTGGTATATTTGCAGTTTTTTGACGGATATCACACGACTTCATCATTTCACCAGACATATCGATGTTACTCTGCTTCATTTATTGAAAAGGTCACACTTTCTTAATTACGTTTAATCATTAATGTTCATGCTAATTACCACTGTTATCATTACTTTTACCCTGTTTATGAATCTAAATTACGTAGTTATTTTGAGTTTCAAAAGTTCAGTACCCGCTTCAAATGTATCTTACAGAAAGTTATTCTAACTGTCATTTTTCTTCATGAATTCTGCAGCCCGAAATCGAAAATGGTGATAAAAGTAAGTTTCCACATAGGCCATGTTTGGTTTAATAATGTATACTCTTTGTTACTCATCTAATGAACTGAATAAGTTATGATTGTTGCTGCTTAGTTATAATGCCTGCTTCAGCCCTTGATCATCTAGGTAAGTTTTTCAGCTCTAAATGTATATTTGGTGTATTTTCTTTCCACTGATGTTGATGTTCAACTGAAAAATAACAAGAATCAAGAGTAATCTTGCAGCATTTTTACGCATCGATTATCCTATGATGTTTGAACTCACAAATGGTGCTTCTGAGCGGGTTTCTCATTGTGGGGTTCTGGAGTTCACTGCAGATGAAGGAACTATATATATGCCATACTGGGTAGGAACCATAGTCCATAACAACTGAAACTTTAATGCACAGTTTTTAATGAGATGTTGTATACAGATGATGCAGAATATGCTTTTGCAAGAGGGAGACACCGTAAGAGTTAAATATGCATCACTACCAAAGGGAACATACGTTAAGTTGCAACCCCACACAAAGGACTTCTTTGATATCTCCAATCCAAAAGCTATGTGAGTTCTCGATGATCGAAATATTTTAGATGCAAACAAGAAATTGACTTAATGCTCATTATAAAGTAAAAATGTTGCCTTCGTTAGTGTAATATTGTTCATTCTATAGACATTGTTACCATGTATGCAATATGAAAATCATAAGGAAGAGAAAGAAACTAGCACACAAGGTGTTTGACAGAAAGGACAAGTCAATAGGACCTTGCACAGAGTATTTCATTATATCGAAAGTTATACACCTATATAAGGCAGAAAGAACTTGTAAGCACTTCAATTTGTTCTATACTTATATATATTTATTAGACTTTGATCATATTTTACAATGCAGATTAGAGACGACTTTGAGAAAATTTTCATGCTTGACTACTGGGGATACTATCATGGTGACATACAACAACAAAAGGTATTACTTGGATATTATAGAAACAAAGCCTGCTAAAGCTATAAGCATCATCGAGACAGACTGTGAGGTGGACTTTGCTCCTTCCTTGGATTACAAGGATCTTGGAAAGCCTAATATTGCAGACAAAACACAAAACAAAGGTGTATTCATGTTCTTAGTTTGTCGCTTTTTTCGTATGATCGAAGTTATTTTCCCTCAGAATCTTACTTGACTTTTGGATTCTCCTCACAGGTAAGTTCAATCCATTTTTTGGGACTGCCAGACGCTTGGATGGAAAACCAATTCCTGCTGTTTATTCATCACGGCATAAAAACAAAGATGTTCCAAATGTAAATGCACTGTCTTCGACAACATCTCCATCCGGGGGAAAGCTAGTATTTGGATCAAACTTTTACCGTACAAAAGAAACAGGAAAGGTAATTCAGCTGCTTCTCATCAATGCCTTCAATTTGAATTCTCGGTTGAATTTTTCAGTGTTGTTTTTCTGTAAATTTTAATGTCTGACAAAGAACAACATCATATCACTTAAAAACTTAGTAAAGAATTTTGACTCTTACAATTTTCCCTTTTCGATAGCAATTATATCAGTGCCAGTTAGCATCATTGTCCTATTTATTGCAGGAAGAGATCGAGCCAAAACAAGAACCATCCCAGCAGAAGCAACCAAAATTTCAGCCTTTCATTGGGAGGAAGTATTCCCTGAGGGGTTGAGTGACATGAAATCAAACCATAGATTGTAATTTGCTAAGCTGGCCCTGTATGAACCGATTAAAACAACGAACTGAGCATTGGAGTTGCCTTTGGTAATCAAAAGTTAAAGGAAATAGGAGAATGTTACATTCAAGATTAGGTGCATAATAACTTTTGTAAATCAATAACTAGTGTGTTGTGTACTAGTTTTATAATAAATAGAGGATATAATAGTAGTAAGTTATCAGCGTAATGTCCATTGCTAATGAATATCAGGCTTCTTGTTTTGGCTGAATGTGACATCGATTGTTAGGAATGTTGTCATATTTCTTTGTCAGACATGGCTAATGTGCTGATAATCTATACTATATTTTTTGTTAAAAGTTAAAAGGGTTGTAAAGATATTTTTAATCACTTGACTTTGCAACAAAAATATAATAGGGCTCAATTGGATTTGATTGTTAAATAAAAAAGATAAATCCTCGCTCGTTTCAATAAAAGCAATTTAATTTAATTGAGCTGAAACAAAATGATATGTCTAGTCCTATCATTCTAATGAATTTGGTTTAAGTAGTACTGAAAATGGTTAAATATGTTTTTAGTTTTAAAATAAATAGATATAGTTCTTTTAACTCAACTAGTTTATTTTTTTTTATATGATAAATGTATTTCATGCTAGTATTTGTGTTGTTTACATCATATTTTTGTTTTAATGTCTATGGAAAAACATGTTGGACACAAAAAAATTATTTAGATTAAAAAGATTATATTCATTTATTTTTAAAGTTTAAGACTAAAATATATCAAATTTTGGGATATAAATAGATTCTTATTTCACGTCAAAGTTTAGAAATTAAAAACATATTTAATCTAATGAAAAATGAGTAAACTTAAAGAGACTTCATTTTTTATTATTTTCAATTTATGTTTTGAATTTGATCTATTATATTAATGGTTTAATTCAAATAAAATTTAAATTATTGTTACACTCTCATGTAATTAAAACCTGCTGTAATTAATAATTAACTACTTAGTTATATTTATAATGATTTAATTAAAATTTTCTTTTATGTTCTGAAATATTTTTTATTAGATGTTTAAACATTACTTAAATTAAAACATAATAATTATACTATCTCAATTCAATAAGATCTTGAGGTGCTATTATTTTCTGCACTCAGTAGTTTCATTGCATTATGGGAGTAGTTAAAGTATCAAATTGCTCCTTTTATTATTTGTATTCTTTGCTGACAGTGTTCTATTGTCATCATCGGGGTCTTTCCCTTGTCTATATATCATGTTATGAATTAATTAATTGTGTGTAATTTAGAAGTTTAAAAAGCATCTTAATTGCACAGTGTAAATATGAAAACAATTTTTTTAATTTTAATATAACTTTTTTTATTATGCAAAATACTAAATAAGTTTCAATCACTAAAGTTTTTCAAAAATTACACAATCTGCAAACTACGAGATAAGTTTCAACATCTAAATTTTTTACTTAAAAAATTAAATTTTCGATTCCACCATACAAAAATATATTTTCTTGAAAATTTTAATTTCTATGGGGTGCAAAAAGCAAACTATGAGATGAAAAAGAAATGCAGGTAAAGTAGCCCGGCCCATATGATGTTGCAAGATGGGTTGTTATTGGAAAAGCAATAACGGGTGCAGATGAGAGTTACTATGGCTACGAATGGTGTGAGCATGATGCAGCGGTGCAGCGTGGCTGCGCGGTGGTTCATGAAGGCGGAGAGTGCGGCGGCGCCCCAATTGTGTGGGCGCGGGGACAAGAAGACAAAGAAAGGGAAGAGATTCAAGGGATCGTACGGTAACGCTCGGCCGAAGAAAGAGAAGATGATAGAGCGCATAAAGGACAAGGTGGAAGTTCCCAGGTCTACCCCTTGGCCTCTTCCTTTCAAGCTAATCTGATTTCAATTTCATTTTAGGGTTTGCAACTCATATATGTACTTTCACTACTATTTTCTATTCAATACTTTTCTTTAATCTTGGCTTCCCCATTCTATTAATTTTATTTGATTAGGGTTTCATATCTAAAAATCCCTCCCAAACTAAAAGTAATTCTAATGCTGGTGGGTTTGTAATAGACATGTTCTTCCGTTAATTATGCAAATGGTCAAATAATCGTATTTAGGATTTGCTGTGAGAGATATAGGACACTTTGTATATGCAGATACTGCGTTGGATTTGATTGTGGGAAAGTCTTATTTTTGGATTTGATTTCTTTAGAAAACTTTGATTTCTGAGTTGCAGCTTTTCTTGAGAGATTAGAATGCATTACTACTTCAATCGCTTATGGAGGACTCTAGAAGAAGTGTGGATTAGTTTTAATCCCATTTGGATTTTCTGTCTAGTTTTATACCAAACGAGATTTCTTTCTTGTTTGTGAACATATGAGAATGACCGCACCGTAATTGGATAGCATTTTATCACAAATTATGAATAACAACCCTGTCAATAAGTGTTTTAGCATTTTATTTTAATAACAGGGTTTGCTCACTCTGATTGGTTTATTACTAATTCCAGTGTAAATAACCCAGAAAAGTTGTGATCTTATTTAAACAAAAAGAGATTTAGTTGATCACTGTTGATACTTCTCTCTGTTTTGGCAAGAAAGTCTTTTATGTGAATAATTTCTTGACGCAAATGAACACAAAGTTGTGGAGTTGAGATATAGTCTTTGTCTGAACTAAATATATTGTGTTTGGTGGAGGCCTATCAATTATATTTATTTACTGAAGCAAAGTCATACAACTTTGTTTGTGAAGGTATTTTTGTGGAGTTCACTGAATATGTTAAATGAAGTTAGTAGCGTTTAACACCAAAAAATGGATTGAACATTGTATTGGGATGGGAAATTAGAGATAATTTAATATGCAAACATCTATCTATTCGTCATAGGATATATCTTCAACACAGATAACATTCAAAACTCAACCCGAAAAGCTCGGTCTACTTAAGTTTTTATTTAATTTTCTTAATAATGATATGTAAGTCCTCAAATGATAATCAATATTGTTAGGAATCTTGAACAAAAATCAGTAGGTACCTCTTTTAATTTGATTTATCTCATACTTAAATGATACTACTAAAATTTGAATACTGAATTACGTGATTAATTATAATAATACGAAAATGTTTATCATAGTTTGCTCTTTTTTTAATATTTTGAAGTAAATTTCTTAACTTTTAAATAGTTTTAACGTTTGTAATACATGCTTCTGCCGCTTAAATAACTTCAATTTTTTAAACTAATTCATACCCTTTATTAATAAGATACTTGTAACTAATTCAGAGCCTTTAAAATAATTGTTTACCATAGTTATTGAGCAATTTTTTGAAAATACCATAGTGAATTATAGATTATTTTTTTCTCATCTGACTAATGTGTGAACAAATAATAATAATAATAATTACCCATCTTCAATGCTAACAAGATATAGCAAGAGTTTATCTCATTTATCTCATAGGGTTTAAACATTTATTATCTTGACTAAAATTAGGACTTTAACTCACCCCAAAACGAATTAGAAGAGGGGAACTGGTCTCCTTCTAGTTCGTCAAACCAAACTAAAAAAACCAAACTCAAAAACATGACTAACTTCAAATTGCTCCAGTTAAAAACTATACACCAACAGAAAGGAGAAAAAAAAAATTAAAAAATCGCAAATGAAAATTAAAATATCGTTGATAATGTATTTAATAGCTGGTTGAATGGGCTGCAGCACTCCCACCAGTTTGATTATAGACAACTGAATAGATATCAATTCTACATTGTCACGCATTCTTTGCATGATCAATTCTATTATTCTAGTCGTATGTGATACTGCACTAGCTACGGAGCCAGAATTTTCTTATATAGTAAATTTCTTTGCATAAATTATGTATTATATTGTTCTCGTTTCAATAATAGAAACCTTTAAATCAAAATAATGTTCCCAACTCTGATTGGAAGTAAGCCAGCTTTCATTAACCATTGAATGTGCAGCACAGAAGTTATAATATGGTTGCAATGATAGATGAGTTATGCAAATGAAAACTCCAAACTCACATTAACATGTATCAATGACAGAATCTTAAAACATTCAATGATCCAAGTACCATCTGTTTCGGAGGTGGTCAAATTTTTCAACATCATAGACAAGGGTGGACTAAATCTGTATCAGCTTATGCTCATCACATGAGGGGAAATGAGGGTGATTTTTAATCTACAACCCACAGAAAAGTTTGATTGCAGAGACCTTTATTCATTGCAAAGGTTCTAAAGAAAAATTCAAATTTCAGTTATTATCTTCACGGCCATAATCGTAAACGATCTCAATCTGCATCAAAAACATTATTCCAAGTCAGTCAGAAATAAGTATATTCCAAATCAATAAATTGGAACAACTTTGGGGATCTCATACAAAATGAAGCAATGACGAACATAAAAAAAAGCCTAGAAAGGAACCCTCTAACCACAAATGAAGAACATCCTCTCCTATCCCTCATCACATTTTAAGCATATTACCCTATCTCATACAACTTCACCGACATATGGAAGACCTTGATATTCTTGCACAGGGGGAGTGACTATCCAAACAGTATATTATAAAACGATAGGATGAATGGTTTAAAAGGCCTAACTACGGAAGCTGGCCATGCACAAGAAATGAAATTCCTAGCAGAATGAATTCATCATTTTCACGATAAGATTATTACGACCACCTGAGATCTCAATTATCCAGTCTTGAACATTCCATTCCATCACTTATTCAAAAGTGAAAATTACCAATCCACCAATTGTAATCATAGCAGAACAATGCATGGTAGGGCGTAAGATGCATTGTTAACTTCTAAAATTAACATACACACACATTGAATATATAATGCAGAGATGAGACACATTCATTCCCAACTACGAGCACAGACCAGAGAAATCACCTATTAATCATGAGTTCAGCGCATTTTCCAAACAAAAAGACCACAAAATGTATAAAGTGACTAAATATACAGAGAGAGAGAGAGAGAGAGAGAGAGAGAGCTATGAATCATTTTGTTATATCCTCAACACAACAAATACGATGAGCCAACTGGATCATCTGATGAGTGTTTTGAGAGGTATGGACACAATGCCCCGTGATAAAAGAAAAGTCTGTGGCCTTATGCAGGTATTTTAGGCCTGCTGCACCAGACATTGTGTATATCTCTCATCAAATGAACTTATCCAGAAATCCACCACACATAACTACATATATACAATTTGATAAGTATTTAACCGATGATCGAAACAAAATCTTAGTGATGTCCATGAAAGTAGCAAGGTAAATAAGAGGGTCCAACAAAATAATGGAAAAGATAGACCTACTGTATAACCATAACAACTTACCCCTTGAGGTGGAACTGGGTTGCGAGTAAATTTGGAACCACCAGGAGCCCAAGGAACTATTATACACAGAAAATAAGAGTAAAATGGGTCAATATCTGAGATGGACTGGATAAAATAACAGGAAAGAGAAGAACCGATGAGAGGAGTAACTTGTGCAGATAAATCTACAACCCAACGCTAGAAAACTAAAGTATGGGCAATACCTGCCTCTGTGCTTATTGTCCAAGGCATACTGTAGCTTAGGTTAATTAATCATTCAAAATAACATATTTTTTTCCTGGCAAGTTTAACAGTTGGATTGCAGCAAAGATACTAATCACGAAGAATATAGATAATAATCTTATAATGGCAGTCCCGTCTATCTCAACTGTCATGAGCACTTTCAATATGCCCCTCACCAAACAAAAAGGAGATACTTTTAATGGTGAAGCTATGTTTAAAGCAATCGTGCTTATTTACAATTAAAGACATCAACAAAACATTCTCAACAATATCTCTTTACCCATCATTCGAAACACTATGAAATAGGAAAACATTCACGGTAATAATATCTTGCGGTGGATGTAATATTATAGCCTAGGATCAGTGTTGGCATAGAGATGAGATGAGATGCGTGACATATTTACCTATGTATGGATCTGGATGACGCCACTTGTTGTAGGAGGCTTCCGCATCCGCTATGAGTCTATCAATTGTATCAGGATCTTCCTGTATATGAAATCGAACCAACACAGAGCAAGCTCAACAGAATGAGAAAATAAACGAGAAATAATGCAACGATTAAACCGATACACAAATCCCTAATCACAAGATAATAGTCCAAAAAGCAAATAGTAAGGAATTATGGAATGTGCGGATCAGAATTGTGTTACACAGCTCCTAGCAATAAACAAAGAAAATGCAGCCAATGAACGGTAAGGGGAAGTAAAAATTATAGCATTCATGGAAGGGGAAAACGAACCACGTGTTTGTTTTCCTCAAACCTGTCGCGGAGGTTTGCAGCCTGGAGAAAGCGAAAGAAAAAACGAGATCAGAAGTGAAATTGTGAAAAATGGGAAAGGAGTGAATGAATAAATTAATATACGTCGTCGTAGAAGAGGTGGCGATGCACGGCCCAATTAAGAGTGTCTTTGAGGGCGCGGCGGTACAAGATCCGAACCCTCTCCTTCTGCGCCGCGCGCCGAGCAAGGTACGCTGCCGTCGATGCCATGCGACTTTCTGTTCTCTTCTCTTCTCTCTGTTTTTTCACTTCACTTCTTCCCAGTTAGTTCCAGGGATTGGGAAAATGGCAAAAGACGTCACGTCGTATCACAATTGGACCAGACCATCTCAGCATTGGGCCTTCTCTCGTTTTCTATACTGGGCTTTCCATCTTCATTTTCAGGGTTTTTCTTCCTGCACTCCCAATTTTTCTTCCTGCACCTTCAAGTTTGACTGAAGACCGTTACATCCTTAAAAAAATAAAAATAAAAATAAATTATAAATTTATATCCTTCATGGTTCGGTCCAATTTCTATTTTATTTCCCTGCACCTCCGTTATGCATTAAAAATCCAACCAAACAAATCCACCATAAGAAAAAGAAAGTAAACATCACACACGCTTTTTTGTATCTTAAGGTCCGGCAGAATGTAAATTTATAAATATGGATCTGTTAGATTTTTATTTTGTCAAACAGATTAAGTCGTTAGTTATAGTGGAGGACGACATTCCAGGTGAAATCGTCATCCATTTCTATTTTTTTTTTTAGAAAAAACTCAATGTCGTCATTAGACACTACAGTTTATATTAATTGAAAAGTGAAGTCGTCCTCTAACATGACTACTTCACTTTTCAGATTTTTTTTTTCAAAGTTTTCGGTTTTTAATTTTTTTCCTTTTATTTCAAAATATTAAGTTTTCATTATTTTTTTTTTCAAATTTTTCAGATTTCATTATGTTTTTTTTCAAAATTTTCAGTTTTAATTATTTTTACTTTTTTTTCAAAATTTTTAGTTTTAATTATTTTTCTTTTTTTTTCCAATTTTTGAGTTTTAATTATTTTTCCTTTTCTTTTCAAATTTTTTTGAGTTTTAATTATTTTTCTTTTTTCTCAAACTTATCAGTTTTAATTATTTTTCTTTTTTTTCAAAATTTTTCAATTTTAATTATTTTTTCCTTTTTTTTATTTTTAGTTTTTATTCATTAAAAAAAACTAAAAAAGTGAAGTCGTCATGAGGACGACTTCACTTTTTCCTTTTAACATAAATCGTACTTTCCAATGACGACATTGTTTTTTTTTTTACAAAAAAAGAGAGAAACCGGTTAATGTCGTCCTCCACCATGACGACTTGATCTTGTTTGGCAAAAAAAAAATCAACGAATCCATGTTTACAAATTTACCTTCTAACAGAACCTAAAATACAAAAAAGCCAAACATCACATTATGTAAATTATGCTCTCCCATTTTTTATTTTAAAATATACACTTTCTCCAACAAATAAATAAATGTAAACTATACTTTAATCCTTTTCAATATAAGCAAACTTCTTTAAAATGATAAATAATTTCAATATTTTAAAATTATTACTTTAAATATTTTAGGATGGAAACGAAATTTGAGATATACTGGTGTGATTTCATCTTTCAAGGTGACAAGTTGATAATAGAGTATCGAAAAGGTCATCTACAACAAACTTATAAATTTAAAATATAAATTTTATCGAGTAAATATTTGTTTAAGTGAAATATGTATTTTGATTTGAGAATTTGATACTGATTTAATTGAAATATCGATTTATGAAATTTTAAAAATTATACTAAAATATAAAAAATTAAGAGTTATATAATTATAATATAAGATATTATAAGTATTAAGAATTTATAAAAATCATAAAGATAAAAGAAATATAAGATATAATTGTATAAGGTGGTTCCATTTGCATTGCAACGACGAAAGGAGCGTGAATGATAGTTACAATAATGTAATGTAGCAGTAGATAAATAAATGGTTGAAGAAGGCCTAGAAAAGAGTCTTGGAGGAACATGACATTCGATGAGGTGAGAAGCTAAGCGCAAACATCTCCTTAAGGGCATTATCACCCTGCCAAGTGAACCTCACTAACTTGGCAACAACCGCAGCACTCTCCATCACATGCTTCATATCGGTGTTGCTCCATACGCGATTCGCCAGTTGCTTCCTCCGGCGCTTTGAATCCAATGCAATGCCCCATTTCCCGAAAACCTTCTGTCTCTCTTCCTCTGATAGCCTTCTCTTCATAAGCTTCACCAGCGTCTCTCTCTCCCTCTCCACACCCTTTGCACTGTTTCCCCAACACAAACACATTTATTTATGTCAGTCAAACTCAACGTTAACCAATCATCACCAATAACATGAATGTTACAGGCCCAGAGAACAACCTTGAAGCCAGTGTAACTGTGGGACCATCCTTCACCCACTGATTTCCGCCGCCAAATGTTCCTTTCAGAAAACATAATCTTCTTCGCTCCACCTCCATGTAAATAGAGTCTGTCGGATCACCCCTGAACAAAAGAAAAAAGTAAGTCCTGTGGAACAACGATACATTGCAGGCTTCCCACAGTTCCAATATTTCTGTCTGCTGCTGCTTGAATTGTAGAGGCCATTCCACAGGACCTCCACCTGCCTCTAACGTTGAATCCACGCCGACATCCTTCATGTTCTTTTCAAATCTGAAATATGTTGTCTCTGCCTCCTTAACCTGCAATGGAAGAACCGTATCAACAGTTCAGTCATTCCAAAGAAAATTGATAAAAGGTGTGAACTTTTTTGCTTAAATTTTAAGAAATTACTCTCATTTGCACCTGATCATCGTCAACAAGACGCTTCTCATACTCAAGTTTGACCATTTCCTTCATCCCTGCAACAAAAGTTTGGAGGCTAGTAATATCTTCATTAGTGGATGTTCTTGTGCTGTTGGTTCTTAAATCATCCGTAGAAGGAGTTCCAATTGAAGGCGGAGAGCCATTCATTGAGAATTTTGTGGAAGCACTATAAGTTAATGGAAGGAACTTTCTCGGTAATCCATCTGGTCTTCCAGGGAAGCATTTTTCAAAACTACTGGCCGGAGTCCTCACAATTTCTCCCACATTCCCAGGAGAACCAGTCGTATAGAATTCTCTACAACTCCAGCTCCTTGTTAATTTAAGATTCCTACAATTTGACACTGTTCCTGACATAGACAGAGGAGAATCATTACTCTGCTCCAAAACACCATCTGTTGCATTGTCTTGGTTCAGTCTCTCTTCACTATCTTCAGCCACAGGAGTCAGAATCTCCTGACTTGTTACATTTTCATCTGCATACCATGTTAATGCCAACACCGGGTCAGGATATTCCAAGCCATCTTTACTCGATTCCTCCAATCCAACACTTTGAATTTCAGTGCAGTATTCATCAGGATGTTCTGTACAAACACAAGTTGTCAAATGGTTACACATGGTTCGGTTCTACTCTTAAATGTTATTTACTATGAACTTCTATCTTGACAAAGGGAGGAAGGAACTTACTATCAGGACTACTTTCACCGTTTTCATTGATGTAGTGAGGATTGTTGAATTCTCCAATCCGTAAATCAGAAGGATAAATGCTTGATGATTCTGATATTGAATCTTCATCTTCCCAGGTGTCGACCCTTTCCTACATATTAAAAACGATTGTTAATGTTAGGCTGAATTATAACAAGAGAAGAAACAAAATTCAGAGGCCTAATTTCTTATATCAGTTTACTAATTAGAAGAATGAAATTACTTTTTTAGAGTTTTGATCATTTCCAACCATGCGCAGCAAATCCTCAACCTGAGATTGAGCAAGATCACGTTGCTTAATTAGCTCCTGAATCTCCCTCTCCATCTGAATAATTCAAAGTTCGAAACCCACGTTATCACCATCAAGGAGTAACAAAAGTGTAACGTGCACAAGGGTAAAAGATGTATGTGGAATCTAGAACCAAAGTCGATGAGACGAATTTTAGTTATTAGGACATAAGTATTGTTCTTTAAGACAAACAGACAATTAACCAGAAAAGAGAGGGTAAGAGACAAAAAGTTCTAAATCAATATCTTCAAAGTTCCTTGTCTAGACATGACAACAATTAACACAGGATGAACATCGTATGAATTGAAAAAAAGAATTATGACCTTTTCTATTCGGAGATTTTTCTTTCTCATAATTGCTGCACAATCACAATTTGTTGAAGGTGGACAAGGAGTTCTCAACTCACTCTCCAATCTGGCTACCTCTTTTTGCAGCTGCTTGACCAATACTTTATCAGACATCACTACATTAACCTGTGCTTTAGTGGTCACTTGTTTTGCACAACAAGCAAAAAGAAGGGTGTTTCTAGTTTGCTCAACATGACAACGTGCGGGGCTCAAAGTGCAAATGATGGCTGTTCTAGAATTCCCACCTAAGGAAGGCTGCAATATGCGTGTCAGCTTAGAATCTCTGTAATTAATGTGTCCTTGTCTTCCCTTACTGCATTCAAGCTCATAATGTTAGCCAACAGAAACTACTAACTTTAATATTTGAACAGCTTCATATAATGTGTAGTCCATTAGACAAATTTTGAACATACAGATAGGTTTTCCAGTGAGAAGCTCTCTATTTAGTCACAACAGAAGCTACAAAACACGTGGTTTTCTTCTTCACAAAAATTTGTGTTTACTGGACATTATTCAAGTTTATAAAAGAAGGGGACAACCTAAGTTTACGAATGACTGTTCCAAGAGTGAGTAAACTCCGGTTTATATGACAGCCTTCTTTCAATCTGGACCCAGCAGATAATGCCTGAGATGCACGCTCACTCCCTGCCAAATCAACAAAATTCTGCAGAGAAAAAGAAACAAAACAACAGTAAAATCTTATAAACATTTTATGTTGAACGAAACGAAGAATTTAAAGATTTAAACATACCACAGTAGCAGCTAGGGTGGTTGAGCTGCTTTTACCCATGAATTCTCTGGCAGAACTTTCAATTGTCTACACAATTCCAATTCCAATAATAGAGTTCTACACGTACAATGTAAAAAACATAACATTCTAAACAGCAAGGGAGAAGGCACACGCACCAGTCTGATGATTTGGTGAGATCGAGAACTCTTGTCATTGAGGTATGTCTCTCCTACCTGTCTCTGTGCTGCAAGAACATGGTTGGAACTGTAATGTTATAGACCAACCTGTATATCAAGAACGTTGTGCAATTTTCTTTTACCTTCACAGAATAATAGAAGCTCTTTCAAATGCGTCCAGTCCCGCAGAGTCTCTTCTATAAGTTTCTCTATAATAGGTCCTCTCTGAAAAATCACGAAACAGATAAATAAACAACGTCATTTATTTCAATTCAATAACATACTCATTCACCTCAGGATCATCACGCAGCCTTAGTGGTGTGTTCTCACTGCTGAGGAGGTCCCTAATATTTTCGTTGTAAATTTCAATTGCTGAGAACTTCAATACAAATGCTCTTTCTTCATGCTAAAAAAATCACAGTAATCTTGTATCAGCAAGCTTGTGAAAAGTGACAATGAAGAATTAAACAGCTAGAATCCAGATCAATAAATTTTCTCTCCGACTACCTTTCTTATATAGTCAAAAATATCTGCTACAGCATATTCAGTTATTCCAATCATCGTATATGTCTTTCCACTACTTGTTTGCCCATACGCAAAAATACTTGCTGAAAGAATTATAAATAGGTATTTGAGTCCAAGTAAGGATTCTGAATAGAAGTGAGTCATCAGAAAAAGTTATGTGCTTACAATTGATTCCACCAACAACTGAAAGAGCAATTGCTTTGACCCCTTCTTCATATACCTGCTTTGTGGAACAGTCACCCCGAAATACTCTGTCTACAACCAAATCATAGTAAAAACTAAGAAACATTTTGTCCATACACTGATACATTATGTCTCAAACTTCCTCAACAATGCTTCCAAACACAATCATTACACGTTTGCTTACCAAAGGTATAGGCGCTTGGGAACGTGGAACCTTCCCGAAGGGTGTTCCGGTATAAGATGGTAGTGTCATTGATGCATTCCCAATCTGCTACTTCATTCGCATCAACTTCTTTCTGATTCAAAGGCCTCAACCTCACTAACACCAGAATCTTCTCTTCATGGCCTCCCATTCCTCCCATCTTCTCCCATTTAACCAACTCTTCTCCAGTAACAGCTCCCATTTCTCACTTTTAAAAGTGAAAACAAGTGATGTGGTTAATCATAAAAATTAGTATTTCTTTCCAAAAAATGCAAGATAGTTATAGGAAAACAGCTGGCAGTTCACAAAAATACCAAGCCCTTCTATTTGAGCATTATCCACGGGAAGCAAACCATGAATGAGAAGACAACAACCCATTAACTTAAGCTCATAAATAAATAGGCAATAACACCAACAACAAGCTAACTTTAGAAAGACCAAAATAAACAGAATACTAACTAATTACTATTTAATCATCAATGATTTCTCACAAGAGCTTCTCTTCAATCAATTAGATAAAAACAGAAAGAGAAAGAAAGTAAAGCAACAAAGGTAGATGATGAACCATCATCTAGAGAGAAGATGAACGTGATGATGAAATAAAAAAATATTTTAATCCTTCGAGAATAAAAAAAAAAAAAACTTTGATCGTGGCAACCACTTAACGCCTGAGACCTGAGAACGAAGTTCAACAAGACAAGACCATGAATCCTTTCGTTTGTTACACGGAGAACTGGTCCCAACAAACAAGACCATCCCTTTCACTCCCCCCACTTTTTCTTCTTTCCAACAAACACGTACGGTCTCATATTCTTGTAGAAATTAATGTTTCACGACCCGATTAAATTACCTTCAGCTTTTTTCTGTCCTTTAACGTCTTCCTCTGACGGTGAGCGAACCGCAACCGAAAGCTTAACCACAAATGCGAATCAATAAGTCACGAACATCCCAAGAGTAAAACAAACTAAAATCAACGCACGCATTGATCTCTCTATTCAGATTTCGCTACATGGCACCTCAGTGCCGCTTACTCAACAACACAAGTAACTTCCTCAGAGTTCAAAGTTTAGTGCTTTGAGTAAACTAGTGTCACCAAAAACCCATAGTATATAGATCATACTAACGTAGCGTCCAAGTTTACATTTTTGTTACAGAAAAGGAGAAAAGGTGGAGTATGAAGCTTTGTTCTGTTTTTTGTTTTTTTCATTTTTGTGAATGAGATTGTAAATAGAATAACCGAGTAAGGGGTGAAAACAGAAAAATGAAAAATTGCACCAGTTTAACGACCCACGATCTCAAAAAGGAAACTCCAAACCATGTGTATGAAAGAGAGAGACAATGTGGTCGGTTTCTTCTCATTGGTTTGGTTTGGTTTAGTAACGTTCATGGTCGCTCCAGTGTTACGGTATGGTCAGATGATATTAGTATTACATGTGTAAGATTTTTGGCATTATTTTTTAATCTTAAAATAATGATGGTACGAGTCTGGATTCTTATTCTATAATGATATTTTGATTACTAATTTTGATAATTTTCTCTTACAACTTGAGTGACATTTTTTAAGTGCTTCTCCATTTTTTCATTTTCTTATTTTCAATATTTCAAACACATTATGTTGTAAGAGAAAATAGTTAAAATTTAATAATCAAAAAATCATTTTTTATTATATAGTATTTAATTTTGTCTATTCTATCTAATGTAAAATTTTTGACTTACACTTGTATTATTCCCGGCACATAAATATATTTATGTTGGTTTTACATCAACTCATTCTAGCATTGTTCTTACATGTCATTAGATTTTGTTTTGAAGTCCTAAATTTATATATTTATTTTCTTTTGAACAGTGTGTTTAAATGCATAACGGTTATTGAAAAAGTGGCGTGAATGATCGAAGATGGGTGTGGCGTAATGTTTAGTAGTTAGAAAAGGTTTGTATTTGTATGGATGGAAGGAGCACGCATTTCTTCTTTTTACTTTCTACTTTCCAGTGAGTGAGGAAATGAGTTCACGATATATGTAGGCGCAGTCGCCTTTTTTCCTAACACAGTTAACACACATAATCAATTACACAACTATATTACTGTTTCAGAGCAGAGGAGCATAAACAAGTTAATGAAACTAAAATTAAAAGTTACATAAATATATTAAAAAAATAATAATAGTATGGAAGAAAAATAAAAAATGAAAAAGTTACCACACCCTATCTTGCAGCCATGGATCCGGCAAGAATACAAAAACTTGGTCCTTCATTTTTTTTTTTAAATTTTAATTTGATTTTGAATTTTACAACTTTAATTTTGATAAAAAATAAAAATCTTTGATATGTTTGAAGAAATTTAACGAAAAGTATCACACTGCATCGATCGAGACCAAGTTAAAATTTAAAAATATTATACGACCAATTTGATATTTTTAGACAATAACAAAGACCAAAAGAGTAATTAAACCAAAAATAAAAAAAAAAATGAACGAAAGAATTAAACCTCAAATATTAATATAAATGATGGAAAATAAAACAGAAACTAAAAATAGATGAAAAAAATTAATAAAATGGGCTACACATTATTTGTTAAATTTTGTAGTAACTATTTTGAAAATATACTAACAATTATTTATGATGTATTAATCGTGTAATTTTTTTTCCACCCAAGTATAAAAGATAAAAAGAAAATCTAAAATCTTATATGAATTTAGACTATCTTTAACCTTATACATTATTCACATTATTTTTTGTTTCCTTTCATATTATAAAAAAAAGTTGATAAATTTTTTCCACAATTAAAAGTTTTTTTTTCAAACCAATGGTTATGAGATAGAATATACTTTAGTGAGTGTTAGATGGCCCTTAATCTTACCGTTTAGTATGATTTCAAAAGATTAATCTCTCACTTGCTGAGTAGATACTTTCGCTCTGAGAGAAAAGAGTAATATGCTGCTCCCACCTTTTTTTCAATAGCTAGTAACCATTAGAAAAAGAAAATGTTTATACTCTAATTAAGACTATGGCTTAAAATGTGTAGAGAGAATGAAAATATGTTTTCTGTAATACTGACAGACCCACCAAAAATTTATGAAACTTCTTTCATGGAACCCTAAATCCATCCATCATCTATGAAATCAATGATAATACTATATGAATGCCGTCGATTAGCCAAGTTTAGAATACACCTTTAGATGTAATAATAAAACATGAAAATAATTTATTAAATAATACTATATGATTTTACTAAAATTTCAGAAATTACTTATAAAAAGAAAAAAATATAACTGCACACATACTTAAATACCAAACTACCAAACTTAATAAATTTATCATATATATATATATATATATATATATATATATTGTTAGGAATCTAAGTGTGAGTCTAAGTTTCACATTGGATAGAAATGAGAGAGTAGAGCACTATATAAGGATAAAGACCCATACAATCATAGTCTTAAGGTTTTGGGTTGAGAGTGATGTCAATATCTGATATGGTTGGGTTCAGGTGTCATTGATGTAGTATCTTTCGAGTGAAATTCCCTCTCTAAACCTAACAAATGATATGTGAATGTTAGCATTATAAACTATAAATATAATAAAGAAACAAAAAATATAAATTTATGTCAAATTTAAACAAAATATTTTAAAATAACTATTTTAACAACTAATAATTATATTATAAAGGATAAAATAAAAATAAAAATGTATTCAAAAATAATTTTTTTTAGATATAAGTATAAATTAGATATGATTAAATGAAAGTATCGAAGGTCATAATTTGTGTGTATGTGTGGGTGGGTAGTCCCTTTGCAGTAATAGTCCATTTGGTTGGGACAATAACATAAAGAAATTGACCTTGTATCTACCTGTTGCAGTTACCTTGTTTGAAGAAGTTTAATTACTAATTAAGTATCTGAGTAGCTTGTTAATGAATCCATAATTAACATCCCTTCCTGCACCACATGCAAAAGTGTCATGGCTTAAGATAATAATAAAGTGTAAAACTTAATATAAAGAGACTTTGAAAAAGGTCCACTTCCATTCCATTCCATTCCATTAGTTATTGCGTAAATTACGTAACTTTTGCTTCATTTTGGGCCATTATCAAATAATTAATAGGCAATTTAAGTGGCAAATTTATTTCATTATGTTTCCTTCCTTTCGGCCTTGTATGATATTAGCAATCTACAAGTATTTCATCATAATTTTAAATTAAAATTGTAAAATGCTATCATCATTATAAACAAATTATTTGCGTTTTAAAAATTATAACAAATAAAATGCATTCTCTTTGCTAAAAAAGCAAACATTTTTATCTTGTTCTATCAAATAAACTAAAAACAAGATTTTTGAAATTAATTGAAAGATTGCGAAATTAACCATTTCGTAATCTCTTTCTTCATTTGTCACTTTTCATGTCTTCTTTTAAGTGTTCTTACCATTACTCTATTCTTTGTTTGTTTGTTCATGCAGGTCCAATAAGCCCAACAAGCTGATTAAAATGTTGTTGCAACTTCTCATTCGTTAGGTTGATGCATGGTTGCTAAAAACTGTAAATGGAGAACAATGAGATTACAAGATAGAGATCTAGAAACTCTAGTTCTTCTACTTGTAAAATATATTTTTTCAATCTCAGAGGTTAAAATGTAAAAAAGATACTGACATAAAAGTTGTTCTTTCTTTTAACTAGGACAGAAAATTCAGATTTATATGATGGCGCAATTGGTTTGATTGCCCAATTCAGAGTTAAGTAAAAAGTACATAATGAATTTGTTTGAATGAGTGCAGATGATGGTGCATTTGGAAAATCACAGGGGACAAATTTCTTGTACAACTTGCTCTTATAAGTTTTAATAAGTTGTCGTTTCAAATAAAAACAATTGCTCATGTAAGTATATGTTTCATTTATTTGAAAAGAAAAATTTTACTCCCATTTCTTAATTTTCATCTTTTGTTTTCTGATCTAAAATAGTGTGAGTGATTGATTCTTTAGAAAATAAATAGTGATAATTTTCGTCTTTTATTTTCTGATCTAAAATAGTGTGAGTGATTGATTCTTTAAAAAATAAATAGTGATACATTAATGTAATTTAACGTGATTAATTGATTCTTTTAAATAAAAAATAATAGTATATTAATTAACGATTTATAATAAGATGATGAAAATCAAAAATAAAATAGTATAATTAGATTTGTACAGACGGAAGACATATTTGAATGGGGGACGTCGAAGTGCAAGATTCGAATTTGGATGGCGAGAAGTTCATTCATTAAGTTGAAAAGGTACGAGTAATCAATATGAATAAAAATAGTGTTCAAGACCATAAAAAGCACAACACAATTTAGAGAGATTAATGTGTATGACAATCTTAGTAGACGTAGCCTTTGACGAACATCCCCTTAGCGGCTTCATCGGTTTCACCTTCTCCTGTGTACTTTCCAAGCTGAGCGAGAGAGTTGGACTTGGCACGGAAAAGAAGTGCGTCTTGTGCTGCTTTAACGTTCTCTGGACGCCCTCCCCATGTCTTCAAGCACGTGTTTTGGAGTGCTCTGGCGTAGGAGAACGACACGTGCCATGGGTTCGGAGACTGGTTCATCGCGTTCAAGTTCAACGTTGCTTCAACCTCAGACTGTCCACCGGACAAAAACTGCACAACACAACTTTGGTTACTGCATGAACCAATGTTTTTTTTTACCAACATAACATCCAATGTTTTTGTTTTTCAGCTCTTACCATGATTCCAGGGACAGCAGGTGGGATTCTCCTGTGAAGGAGCTTGAGGGTGTAGTCAGAAACTTGCTCAGGAGTGGCCCTATCCTTGGACTCAGCTCCTGGAGTAACCATGCTGGGCTTCAAGAGAATACCCTCAAACAGCACATTGTTCTCAGCAAGGTAGAAGAAAACCTCAGCCCACACCTTTTGCGCTACTTCGAATGTCCTGTCAATGCCATGTTCACCATCAAGCAAGATCTCTGGCTCTACAATGGGGACCAACCCGTTCTCCTAATTCATCGCATTACACAAAAAACAAATCAATCACTCTAATTACAAGAATAATAACACAAGGTACACCGAAATAGAATACCTCTCATAATTATCAAATATTTGAATGATTTTGTTTGTTACCTGTGAAATGGCAGCATAGCGAGCTAGACCCCAGGCAGCTTCCTTCACTGCCAAAGCAGAGGGGCCGTTGGGGATGCTCACAACAGTACGCCTATAGTGTAAGAGATTAAACACAAATTAAATTAAAGTTTAGCGAGTGTTAGAATCTGATGATTTTATTTGTCTGTTTTGGTATTCTGTTAGTTTGTTAATGGTAGCAGCATTATCTTTTCATTTTCGGTTTTTAGTATTTTCATTCTCCACTCACTCTGTTTCTTTGAGTAGTAGCATAGGTTTTCTAACAGTGAGATGTGGAAATTGTCAAGGACGATAAACACTCACCATTTGGCGAAACGGGCACCTTGAGTGTAGTATGCAGCTGAGCGAGACGCAAGACCATCCAGACCTTGGCACCATGACTCATCGTTGGAACCAGCCAGAGGCACCAGACCCTACATGATGAAACCACTAATATATTAACATTCATACACACACTGGTAAAGTGAATAAGAGTGAGATTAAGTTGAAGTTGAAGTTGGTTACCTTATCGACCTTGATACCGGGAACGATGTTCTGTTGAAGAAGAACGTCTACGATCTTGTCTCCGTCAACGGTGGATTGGTAGAGAGTTTCTTCGAAGAGAATGGCGCCGGAGATGTATTGACCAAGACCGGGTGCTGTGACAAGTAGGGTACGGTACGCTTGACGGTTAGCCTCGGTGTTCTCCAACCCAATCGACGCCAAACGCTTCCCGCAGGTTGCATTTGACTCATCCATCGCCAAAATTCCACGCCCCGGCGAGGCCACTGTTTTCTACACTCACATCATCATCAATCAAAACCGTTATTACTCAACACAACTAATAACAATCAAGTTAGATTAGATATTGGTAACGTAATGTGTAATTTATATATAATATACCGCGGTTTTGACGAGCTCATCGGCGTAGGAAGCTCTGACGGTGAAAGCGGGGTTGCATCTGAGAACCGATAGCGGCGGAGTGTGGCGGAGGGTCTGAGCTTTGACCCACTCGCACTTGTCGATAACCGGAGATGACTTGAGAAGAGTGGCGGAAGCAGAGGCCATTGTTGAATGTGTGCTACTACAATCTTATCTCAGCCACCACCAACCTTTCTACCACACATCAAATCCCTCTCTCTGCTTTTATAAGTGTGGAATTCATCTCTCTTTTGAGGTGAGGCTCCTCGCTTGACACGTGGATGATAATCTCTGCTCACATCGCTTCCCCCTACGTGGTTCAGATGCATGCTTTTTTTCTCACCTCCAAACGCCGAGATATTTTCTGCTCTTGTCCTCTTTCGATTTCACAAAACCTTGGTGCTTTCTGTGCAGTGGTGCAGATTCAACGACTCCATCGTTCCTTTTCCATCGTTCATATTAGGAGAGTGACAATTGTTTTCTTTTGTTTAGCAGTAATTATAAAAATGCTAAACGTGAGAGAGTGCGTCAAAAGAATTGGAGCCTTTGAATAACATTGGGAAGAAAGTGAAGGGGTCGATTTCAGGCTTTTTGATGTTGGAATGGAAGAAGAGTTATAGAGAGGAAGATTGTTTTTCCTAATTTGTCATCACGTTTTGAAGAAGACAGGAATGCTAGAATAGAAAAGCTGTGTGGCGCTGGGAGGGCTTAGGAGCATCCTAATTTCTCTTCACTTTTTTTTTTCTCCATAACAAAATGAGAAATAATAAATTCAGAACTCTTTTTTTTTTTTCACTTAGCAACCTTTTTGTAATAACATAATAATAATAATAATACCTCAATCAGTAAAAAATATTTTAATAAAGAACTAAGTATGTGATGGTTTATATAACTAATATTGATTATCATATCAATGTTTAAAAAACATCGCTCAAATACTCTTTGGGTTGTGTGGCCCACTAAAACAAGCCCAATTTTTTATATTAGACTTAATTCTTGGTCATGTCAAGGTAGAAAAAAAAAAAGGTGCTTCAAACTCTCGTTTTAGACCTGTAACCAAAAACTTATTTGATTTTGGTATTTATATTTTTTTAAATATATTTTTAATTCCTATATTTTTTTTATCACACTTGCTCTTATTTCTCATATTTTTATATTAATAAATTTAATCATTAAACTCAATAAAATGTGTAAATTCTGTTTTTTTTTTCAAGTGTGATTGTCAAAAGTTCACTTTAAATAGAACGCACAGCTGATTTCACAGTTCTTTAAAAAAAAACTTGACAGATTATAATCAAATTAAAAATGTGATTTAATTATGTTTTTAGTCTATTGAATTCTTTTCTCAATCTGTAATTTAAAAAGTTCATTTTAGTTTCTAATACTAAATTTTAGAGATTAACAATTTTTTTAATCATGATATACAATAAATATTTTAATTTTCAGAAACTAAAAATATAATTAAGTCTTAAAAGTATAGACGCAATGACCTATGTATTGTGAAAAACATACACGCGTAATTGTTGGTGAGTAACTATTTTGGATTTGAACTGGTGAATGAATCCATTTATGTTACAGTTCATAGTTTAGTGGATGCGTAATTGTTGAATCGCGTTAACTATTTTGGAGGGCTCTCAGTACAGAGGAATCCACAAAATCACTGTAAATGAAGCCACGCGTATGATTTTCCAAATAATCATGATCAGAAATCATAAACCCATACATTGTTATGTGTTGAGAAAAAAAAAAAAAAAACAAAAAAAAAAAAAACAAAAGAATGAAAAAAAAACACGTATTTCTTTG
>Ga0214543_1001765_pt1 | contig 42320 bp, 21 predicted proteins | sample CNSS2metaG_FD_160094 | JGI IMG/M metagenome (GOLD analysis project Ga0214543, IMG submission 160094) | Root nodule microbial communities from cowpea collected in UCLA plant growth center, Los Angeles, California, USA - CNSS2 | ecosystem: Host-associated > Plants > Roots > Nodule | place: USA...
GTATGATTGAATGATGATTACTATGATGTATGAATGTTGTGCACCAGCTTACCCTTTCGCTTGTTCGTATGGTTGTGTGTGTGGTTTTCCTCCCTTGCAATGATCATCAACTCTATCGATGTGAGCAGATGTGGGAACCCGTGACAATGGTAATGGCAATGGGGATGCTACAACTTAATGGTTAAGGACGGGTATGGGACTCACTATGGAGTCCTCAGTGGAAGAAGTTTCATTATCTAGTTTTATCTTTCTGTACAAGAATTTGTGTTGTTATTGATACATTTTGTTTAGGTTAGGCAGTGTGGTACCTCATTTCTTTTGTTATGAACATGGTTGAGGTATTTTGTACCTTCTTATCCAATGTCCGCACTTTTAATATTTATATATGTGACGTTTTATTAAATTGAATTCACCTTTTAAATGAGGTGTTACAAATAAAATTATGTTTTAACAAAACAGTGACCAAATTATATGTATTTTTTTCTTTCTACCAATACCAAAACATGTCATATATAACATATAATTATTTGACTTAACGTAAATAAACGTGGCCGATAAAAAAACGTGACTTAATCCAGGTGTTGCTTTGATTTTTATCATGATGGTCTCTTGAAAGTTCTATTTACTTTTAAAATAAGCATCAATGTCTAATTGAATAATGAATTTTCAATTTGATATATTTATATGTAAAACTATACCATATACTTGTCTAATTATCTTATTCAATTTTTTTAATATTATTTATATCTTATCATAAGCATTGACAAAACTTTAAAGTAATATTGAATAAAGATGATTTTTTGTAGGGTTAAATATGTTTTTGGTCCCTCAAGTTTCAGCGAAATTTGGAATTAGTCCCTCATCAAAACTTTTGACCAATTTAGTCCTTCATCTTTCAAAATACGTGAATTTAGTCCTTTTAACCAAATTTTGTTAAGTTTATCTGACGTTTCAAGCGCATTTCATGATAGTATTTAAATTATTTACATTGTTTGAGACATTTTTGCTTCAATGTTAATTTAAATACTATCATGAAATGTGCTTGAAACGTCGGATAAACTTAACAAAATTTGGTTAAAAGGACTAAATTCACGCATTTTGAAATATGAAGGACTAAATTGGTATAAAGTTTTGATGAGGGACTAATTCCAAAATTCACTGAAACTTGAGGGACCAAAGACCAAAAACATATTTAACCCTTTTTTTTATATATTCCTTCTCGTAATAAACTTATCGAGCTAAGATAAATATGTTATCTTTTATACAATTGAATATAATTATTTATATCTTTATCATTAATATCGGCAAAACTTTAAAGTAATATATATATATATATATATATATATATATATATGATTTTTTTCCACAGATTTCTCTTAGTAACAAACTTTTCCAGCTTATGAAGTAATTGGAAACAGATTATTATCACATCCATTATTATTATGTCAAAATGTCACAGAAAAATAATGACAATCATGATTATGTTATTAATAATAATAGTTATTTTTATTATTATTATGATTATAAAGTTGACCATAATGGTGTCTATAATTAAATGGCCATGACGATTTCAGTGTAATGTGAAGATTAAGAATCCTTTATGAATTTTATTTTATGTAATAATTTTTTTTAAATGTTAATGATTATATGATATTTTAATTTTTAACTTTTAAATATTTTAATTTTAATGATTTGTTATTTTTAATTTCAAATTAACATTTTTATTAATTGACTTTGTAAAAAATATGTTATGATAATAAAAATTAATAAAATTAATAAAATTATTATTAATATTATTATATCTTGTTATAATTAGAAAATTAAATAGAAATAGTTTTTATAATTTTATTATAAATAGTTTTTATTATTTTGTTGGTAATTTTATAGTTAAAAAAAAATCAGTTTAAAAGATGGGTTAAAGTTAAAAAAAACGGTAACTTTATAATAAATTGATGAAACAATTATTTTAATTTTAAAAAATATATTTAAAAAATAAATATGAAAACAAGATCTCCTTGGTATATATTTATGTAGAAGTATAGATATAAGATATTAAGGTTACATTGAGTTTAATTTAAGATTTAATATAACTCAACTAATTCTCGAGTTAGATTAAGGATAGTAATGGTCGGATCAGGCCGGATAATGTTTACTTAAAACTCGAGCCGATTTCTAACAAAAATATCGATATATTATTCATTCCATTACTTATTGAATATCCTTTTAAAAATATATGTGAGTTTAATATGCGAGTACACATCCAACAGTATTTAAATATTTTCTTATAATTTTTTAAAATAAAATTTAAATGAGATTACAAAATAAATATAAAATTAAATATGAAGTAATTTTAAATTTAATTATATTTAATCTAATAAAATATAAATTAAATTTTAATTTTAATTAAATTAAATTAAATTAAATATTTTAATTTTAATTTTAATTTTCTACAAATAATAAGTATAAATAATATGATACTCGCACACCATTTATGAAAAACATATTAAAATACTTCCTATCATAAATAAAACATATTAAAATACTTGTTACCCATAAATAATAAATACTCGATATCGCGTATTTTATTCACGACACTTATATTATTTTTTCATCCCATCCAAAGTGAGATATATAATTATTATTTAACAACCCAACCTTTATATAATGCGTTTGGGGTATTAAATTAAGTAATTAAAAATACAACGAATTAAGATTTGAAAACTTTCTTAAAATATTGAATATGTTTTCAAATATTTTATTATTATTTTCATCCCTTTTAATCTAAATATATTCTTTTATATCTCTGAAACTTAAATATATTTTATAAGTTTTTATTAGTAAAAGGATAGAAAAAAAACTTATAAAAAGACGAGTTAAAATAATTTAATTATGGCTCAATTTTATTCAAATAATAAAATCATAATTTTAAATTAAAATAATAAAATTATAATTATTCAAGAGTTTATTGTAATTTTTTTTTCTTCTATAAGAAACAACTAAACATTTATTTGGTTAAATAACAGTGTTATTTGAGAAAGTTTGTATGAATTTTATGGATATAAAAGATGATGTATTGATTTTATTGAAAAATTTATTAATTACATAATATTGTTATGCATTAAGACTTTTATTTTAACTATAAATTTTAATTTTAGGTTCATGTGCTACTACGATAACCACTACATTAGAGACTACCTAAATGTATAATTTTAAAATCGTTATTTTTTATTGGAAATATTATTTAAAAACTTAAACATGATGATTATATTTTCTCATATGTAAGATAAAATAAAAATTTTCCTTCAAACTAACATTTTCTTCAAGTATTTATTATCACTTATCAGCATTTGTCTTAATAAAGTTCAATTTCAAACGATACAAAAATTAAAACCAACTTCTGAAACATTGTTCTCAATATGCAATCCAATCGACGATCTCTCCCAAGATAGAAGTTTATAAAAATTTCATTAAAAACAAAATTAATTATGATTTTATAAAATATAAAATTATGATATCTTTTAAATTTTTATTCAAATAACAAAATCATAAATTTATAATTATACTATTTTGAATTAAAATAATTAAATTATAAATTTATAAAATCATAAATCATAAAATTTTAAATTAATAAAATAACATACGGTGATATATCAAAAAAGTGATATGACAAGATAATAATCATGTCACTCTCTTAAAAGCCACATCATCTCTTAACAGAAAAAAGTTAAAAGTGAATAATCAATTAAAAAATAAATAAAGTTTTTAAGTATTCAATAAACCACAAAAAATTGTAAAACACCCAAATGAAAATTCGATAGACTTAAAATATAATTAAACCTATAAAAAATATCAATGTTAATTTGCATTGAAAGAATCATAGTGTTATGAATCAACATTTGAATAATCATGTGAATAGTGAAAATGAAAAAATACAACAAAATTTTAAGACATGTGAAATAAAACAAACAGCAAATTAGAAAAATGACTTCCTAAACATTTACAAACATCCACACAACAACAATGTATTCGTGTTGCTATCCAAAAGAAACAAACAAAAAGAAAGTTGGAAAGAAATCTAAAAGAAAAGGAAGTTGGAAGTTTTAATTTATACAGAATGCAATTTGTTTTTAATTATTTACAAAAATATCCTCACTTTCTTTTGTCGTTTATTTCTAAATTTGATATAAAAATGTAAAGTTAAATATTAATTTTCTTGTAATGAGAAAAAATATTATACTAATAACATTTTTAGATTCAGAAGTAGGGTTTAGTTTGATTTATTGAAGTTGAAAGTAAGAATGTGTTACCAAACCCAATCTGATGCAGAAACCATTGAATAACCGAACTATGATGTGGAGATTTTTCCCAATTCCGTGTAGCATTTTTCTTGTGATTACAGTTGAAAATTCCATGATGATGCTAGGTTCCTGGAGTCTTCCCTTTTTCAGCGCGCAGGCTCTTAAAGTCAATATATTTTTTCATAATAAAATTGATATAATTCTGTACAATTTGTTCATATATGAGGGAAAAACAATATTTAATCGAGAAGGTACACCTGTTACCACCAATATTTCCATCTTCAAACTTTTTCAACTTCTTATTCATTAACTAACACCACCACACGTGTTTCTTTCACTGTTTTTTATCCTTTTTCCCCCAAATTCAACGCAACTAATAGTTACACATCTCACAATTCAACTCACTCATCTCTCTCCACTCATTTTTCACACATTCATTTCATTTCATCGTTCTTCATTTAATCTTATCTTAGATCCTTCTTTATCTAAACAAATATCTTAAATTTAACAAAACAAAATTTTATTTCAACACTCATTTTTTGCTATCACTCCACATTAGAAATGTCCTCTTTTTTTCTTTCATTTCTTATCATTTTTAAATACTTTCACTTTTATTTACCTGTTTATTTTAAATTTTAAAACAACGGTAATTATGTTTTTACCTTTTCATAGTTTTTAGTTAATATATATACATTTATCGTAATATAGAAAACAGGATAAAATAAAAATGTCATAGCTATTTATATTTATTCTGAATATAATATTTTATTATTAGAAACTAGTTCTCATGTGATTGCTTTTTCTTTTCAAAATAGTATTATTAAATGACCAAAAAGTTAAAATTTAAGAGATAATAATTTATTAATTTAGTCTTTGTACAAGTATTTTTTTTACAAGTAATTTATCAATTTAATTCTTAAACTCAAAAAAAAAAAAAACTTATTAAAATGAATCCTATAAGTATTATAGATTTGGTTTCTATCACCAATATTTATTTTACATGTTTTTAATTTAAACCTTATAAGTAAGATATTTTAAATTTGATCCATATATTATAGAAATATTTTTAATTTGGTCTCTTACCTGGAATGACCAATTTAAGAACACACTTCAATCAAATTAAAAATATATTATCTTTTCTGATAAAATTAAAAATTTGTTGGATAGACGTAAACTTAACAATGCATCATACAATTGAAAAATATCATATAGAAACTGTTTTAAATATATAACTAAACTATATGAGATTAAATAATTTACACGTTTCACTATTTTTTTTATATTTGAAAATATAACAAAAATGATTGATTATTAATTATGATTGAGTTCAAAGGAACAAAAATAAAAATAAAAATAACGTTGGCAGTATTCATCATGTGGCCTAAGTGGTCAAATGTATGTCAACGTGACACCTACTTGGTCAGAGAAGAACAGCATGAGGAGCCATTGAACCTTCTTCTTCATATTTATTATTTACTCATTTTTCATCATTCTTATTCCCATCAACACACAAAACCACGTAATCCTCTGTGTAATCTCAGGGACATGGGCATGTCCACTGCACCCAAATATACAAACTTTCTGCTCCTTCTCCTCTTTCTCTTCTCTTTTCATGCCTTCTTCTCTCATGCTGCCAATTCCCTAACAGTAGACAGAGAAATCAGAGACAGCAATGGTACCGACAACTTGGTGTCAGAAGACCGCAGCTTTGAAATGGGTTTCTTCGGTTTTGATAACTCTTTGAGGTACGTTGGGATTTGGTACCACAACTTTCCGAGTTCAGCCACAGCATTCATATGGGTAGCAAATAGAGAGAAACCCATCATGGGAAGAGGAGGTTCCATCAAAATCAAAGGTGACGGAAACTTGATTGTTGTCGATGGAGAGAACAACGAGGTTTGGTCAACTAACAAGTCGATGTCAACGAACAACACAAAAGCTGTTCTTGGTGATGATGGGAACCTTGTTCTTTCAGAAGAATCAGAGCATGGGAAAGTTGTGTGGCAAAGCTTTGAGAACCCAACGGATACCTTCGTGCCGGGTATGTCCCTACCAATTAATGGTGGAATGGGTATGTTCAGGTCGTGGAAATCAGCAACGGATCCTTCACCGGGAAACTACTCAATGGGGGTTGACTCCGGGGGATCGACGATACAGATTTTGATTTTGGATGGGGAGAAAAGGAGGTGGAGAACTGGGTATTGGGATGGTAGAGTATTCACTGGTGTCTCCAATATGACAGGAAGCTCTCTTTTTGGTTTTAAAAATAACGGGAATGAGTTTACATATACGTGGAATGAAACTGAAAAGGTGAGGTTTCAGATAACTTGGGATGGGTTTGAAAAGAAGTTTGTATCGAATGAAGAAGAGACACTGTGGAATAATACACAACACGAGCCTTATAATAAGTGTGAGCATTATAATTTCTGTGGCAATTTTGCAGTGTGTGATATCTCTAAGGCATCTGTTTGTAGTTGCTTGCACGGGTTTCAACAAGGGGAATTGAGTGAGTGGAATGGGGGAAATTCAGGGGGTTGTAAGAGGAGGACTCCACTGAAGGCTGAGAGAAATAGTTCTGGAACTGAGGTTAGTGTTGCCGAAGATGGTTTCTTCGTTCAAAGGTGTACAAAGTTGCCAGATTTTGCACGTGTGGAGAGTCCGGGTGATGATGGGGATTGTAAGCGGTTTTGTCTGCAGAATAGTTCTTGTACTGCGTATTCATATACAATTGGAATTGGGTGCATGATTTGGTATGTGGACTTGGTTGATGTTCAACACACTGAAAATGATATTGGAAGTGTACTCAACATCCGTCTTGCTGATTCTGAGTTAGGTAAGATCTTGAGTAATTTGTCTTTCTTTTCATTGATCTTTTTTTCAATCTTGATTTATAAATCCATTTTACATTCTGCCTTACATGCTTTCTTCATGAACTACTTGAATTTGTCATACTTCATGTCCAAACCAATCAAGTTTAGAAAATCTTGTCCTTGTTCCATTCAATGCACAGGAAAATTTTTTGCTTAATGCGTTAGGTTAGAGATTTTCCCATATAGCAGGAGGAACATATCTGTTAATTTGATGCCTGTGAATATAATGGATGGCAAATATCACTTCAAATCCCACCCAAGTTCTCGCAAGTTTCATGGATTTTCTGGTAGTATTTACAGCATATGATTTTTATGTTTTCAGAAGCAAGCGACGGAGAGAAAAAGTCCAAAACTTGGATAATAATAATAATAGCTGTTGTGGTGGGGCTGATCTGCCTTGGGATCTTTGTATTGCTGGTATGGAGGTTTAAGAGAAAACGTAAAGGTATTACTTTTATTTCCATTAGATTTTTTTTTTCATCCTTCTGATGAATGAATGACAAGGTATTACAAACAGTTTCTTGATTCTCACTTTTGTATATTATCTCTTCTTTTCCATTTTGTCAACAGTTTCCTCAGCTTCTGCTAACAACATTGCTGAGTTTCCAATCATTGATCCAACGAGGAGCACAGATTTATCGACAGAATTTTCAGTATCAGCTGACTTAGGTTTGGAAGGGAATAAGGCAGAACTTCCATTGTTCACATTTAGCTTCATTGCAGCAGCAACAGACAATTTCTCCGAAAAAAATAAGCTGGGACAAGGGGGATTTGGTCCTGTATACAAGGTAAAAATTTAACTGTTAACCTTACCTTAAGAATAGCGTTAATTGTACAACAAATTATGCTACAAATTTTACAAAAGTGAGTGAGAAAAAGTATGCTATGTGATGGAAAGACAAGAGAAGAAAAGGTTAATAGCTTCATTTATTCCATTTACAGGGGAAGCTTCCAGGAGGAGAGGAAATAGCTGTTAAGAGGCTTTCAAGAAAGTCTAGTCAAGGATTAGAGGAGTTCAAGAATGAAATGATGCTAATAGCCAAACTACAACATAGAAATCTGGTTAGATTACTTGGATGTTCAATTCAGGGAGAAGAAAAAATGCTGGTATATGAGTACTTGCCAAACAAAAGCTTGGACTGTTTTTTATTTGGTATGTTTCTTACCACTAACTAAGCATATTCTTTTTCTGCATCTTAATTTGGATAAGTTTGAAACAGAACCAACCAGTGCATGCATGTTCTTAATAATTGGCTTGTTCTTGTAACATCATGGCAGATCCTGTGAAGCAAACACAACTAGACTGGACAAAGCGCTTTGAAATAATCGAAGGCATTGCAAGAGGGCTACTTTACCTGCACCAGGATTCAAGACTACGAATAATTCATCGGGATCTTAAAGCAAGCAATATTTTATTAGATGAAAGCATGCATCCAAAAATTTCAGACTTTGGCTTAGCCAGAATATTTGGAGGAAACCAAAATGAAGCAAGCACAAACAGAGTGGTTGGTACATAGTAAGTGTGCTTTGATTTCACTTGTTTCACTTTATTCTCTTCAATCTTATGTGAACCAGACTACTAACTCTATATCTTTGACACAGTGGCTATATGTCGCCAGAATATGCAATGGAAGGTCTCTTTTCGGTTAAATCTGATGTCTATAGTTTTGGTGTACTGTTACTAGAGATTATGAGTGGCCGCAGGAACACTAGCTTTCGCAACACAGAAGATTCAAGTCTCATAGGACATGTGAGTAACTCCTCCTTGCATCACTTTATGACTAAAAAAACTCTCACAAAACTTAAAATTTAGTGAAAAAGTTTCCATAAAGTAGAAAGGCACAAGTTATTTCTTTTCTTATTTAGTAGCAACTTTGGTGTTCACGTTAGTAAGTTGCAAGTTTCTATAACATGTTTGTGAAAGTAGAAGTATTTAAAATTCATGGTTTATTGGAGTGGTGAAGGCTGATTCTTTATGATGAAAAAATGGGTGCAGGCCTGGCGCATGTGGAGTGAGCAGAGAGTAATGGAGCTTCTTGATTCTTCCATTGGTGATTCAACTCCAAAGAGTAAAGCATTGAGATTCATACACATAGCAATGTTATGCGTGCAAGACTCAGCATCTCGCAGACCAAACATGGCTTCTGTATTGTTAATGCTGGCAAGTGAAGCCACAACTCTTCCTCTGCCTAAACAACCTTTGGTCACTGCTTCCATGAGGAAATTTGATGATGGAGATCAATCTTATAGCGAAGGCCTTGACGTGTCAAATGATTTGACAGTTACAATGGTGACAGGGAGATAAAAGTGTTCATGCCTTTGTGTTCAGTTTTGTTTAGACTTTTACTCCTTTGTATATAATTTTGGGTTAAGAATGTACGTAGTGTCTGAACTTTAAAACAATTAGAATTTGTCTTGTCTGAAATTTTGATTCATTTTAATCTTTAAATTTTAGAAATGAATGGATATAGTTTTTTTAATCTAATTATTTTAATTTTTTTTTATGTATCGAACGAGTTTTGTACTAGTTTTTGAGTTACTTACATAATTTGACATGTTCCTGCTTTAATGTATTTTAGAGAATTAATCTGACAAAAAAAGAAGAAAAAGATTTAATCTAATTGGATTAAAAAGACTACATCTATTCATTTCTAAAATTTGAGAACCAAAATATATCAAAGTTTCAGACTTTGACAAATTTCAGTTTCCTAAAACTTACTTAACCTTATAGTTTATAAACCAACATATCTTTTTAGACTCACAAAAAGTGCCTTGATTCTGGTCAATAAAAGAAGTCTTCTAGGTTGGTGGCTCTCATATGGAGAGATCATAGCAAAACCATCATGCATGCAAGTTGTATATTTGATTTTAGCATTTGCCTTGATTTGTTGTTTAGACATAGTTTTCATGTACGATCGTGCATATAGCAATTGATTATTGTATTCTAGGAGGGGCATCTTTCTTTTTTAAATATCTGAGTTGGACAACGCATAACTTGTAAAATAGAAAATCTCGCACCATGTTATATTATAAAACTACCAAAATATTCTGTTTGTGCACTATATCAATAGTTTATTTTATATAGATTTTGGATGTTTTCTAGTGGAGATGATAATCTTATGAGGCTCGGATAAGATGAGACTATTAAGCACAATAAACTTTTCTTTATACAAGTTTATGTTAAAGACTAATAAAACTCTAACATATGCATTGATCCACTATATAACATTGACATTTGAATGTGTTTGTGCCGTGGTGCAATTTTCTATACTACTACTATTTCACACGCATTTGAAATTTTCTTTTAGTATAAACCACGAGTATGGAAATACTTCAGGACTTCAACGTCACAAAATGATGAAATAATTTTGGCAAGTTACTCTTCAGGAAACAACATTTATGTTTGAATAAATTTTTTCCCTTTCACTTTGCGAAAATGACTCTCTAGGAGATATTTAGTTCGAAAAGTCGTAAAACGAAGTTGTACGTTGTTTACAATATAGTTTCTTCAGCATTAACACTCTTGCATTAGAAAAAATAAATTTATTTTTCGTAAATTAAAATTAATTTGTTTATAAATTTCAAAAAGTCATATGAAAAAGCTTTTACGAATTTAAGTTATGAAAAGTAATTATAATTGTTTTGATACTTTTCTTTTTGGGAATGTTTATGAAAAAAATTGTCCAAGACCCTAATAGCATTTCTAGAAGTCCTTCTATAATTATTAATTTTATTTTTTTTTTTTTTTTTTTTTTTTTTAAAATTTTTTTTTTTTTTTTTGCAATTTTCATTTCAATTGAAAGATGTTATAAGACTCACACTCTCGTTCTTATTTTATTAAAATAAGCTTTTGGGTAAATGGTTGGTTCATAACAACAAATAGAAACATATTTTTGTTTTTAATAAAATAAGAAAAAAAATACACTTTACTATAAAAACTTTAACTTTTTTAATTAATACTTTTTTAAACTCAATTAATATCTTTACCTATGTATAAAGAGAATTATCTTTTTTATTCAAAATTATTTTCCAATTTTACTATTTGAATAAAAAATTTAAATTTAAATAATTATTTTATTAATTTTATTCTTTAAGTAATTGTTTTTTCTTAAATTTAATCATTTATTAAATTTAACTACTTTTTCAAATTATAAAAATTAAATTTTATTATAAAAAAAACACACATGTGTATCACATATGTTCTCACTGGTATAAGATAATTAAGTATATATATATATATATATATATATATATATATATATATATATATATATATATATATATATATATATATGTTTAATATTTACTAACGAAGAAATTAACATTAATGTATAATTATCTTTAAAAAAACATTAAAAATTTTAAATTTACAAAATGTAAAAGATAGAAAATATGTTTCATGAAATTAATATTTCCTTTAATAAATCGACAATAATCACTAAAACCAAACAACTAAAAATATAATTTCTTTTGTTATATTTAAATAAAATATTCATATTATTTTAATTAATCGACTATTTATCCAATACTTATTATTCTTATAAATCATGTCTCATTTTTTATTATAACACTTCACTTAACAACTCTTATAATAGACTTCAGACATACACGTTTTCAAAGGACGATGCAATTAGAAGAAAACAAATTTCTCGAATAATTTATTCTATTCAAACGCACGGATTGGGAAAGTTAAAATTAATTTGTGTATAAACTTTTAAAAAAAATCATATAAAAAAGGTTTTGCAAATTTAAGTTATAAATAAATAATTTTAATAATATTTTTATTTTTCTTTTTGGGATGCTTATGAAAGAAATTGTCCAACACCCTAATAGCATATATAGGAGTCCTTCTGCCATATCTTAATTTAATTTTTATGGTTTTTTCTGTGTGACATTATTTTTAAAAAATTTTTAGAATTGTTTCCAGTACAATGATTTTATAAGACTCACATTCTCATTCATGCTTTATTAAAATAAATTTTGATAAATTGTTGATTCATAAAAATAGATATATACATATTTTATTTTCAATATAATAAAACAAATACAATTCTATTATAAAAATTTATATATATTTTAATTTTATTTGCACTTTATAAATAAGATAATAAATACATGTTTTATCTTTAATAATCTTCACGTAGGTTTGTTAAAAATAACGTTAATATATAATTGTTATTAAAAGATATTTTATTATTTATTTTTGGTTTTGTAAATTTAAAATTTGTTTTAAAAATAATTGTGTATTAAGGAGATAATTTTTCTTTTATTAAATACTTTACTAATACCATATGTGTTAAATTATCTTAATCAAAATTCAAACAAAAATAATAAATTTTTATTTTATTTTAAAAATATAATTTTATTCTTATTATATATTACAAATAAAATAATTCCAAAAAGAAGCAGAAGTGATGTTTTATTCCAAACATATAACTTTTTTCTCATTATATCACAAATAAAATATATCAAACTATTATTATTTGAACCAATTATTTATTCAATAATTTAATATTTTTATTACGTAATGTCTTATTTTTCATAATTCTTCGTTGACTCTTATAATATTCCTGTCTTAATCTTAAGTATCTTCTCAGAATTTGAAAAATAAACTTCCGAATATAAAAAGCTTATGGCCCAAAGGGAGACATGTAATTAGTAGAACACAAATTTCTGGAAAATGTGTTTTTTATTCTATTCAAACACACGGTTGAAAAAGTTGAAATAATTGTCTTCTTCTAAATATATTGAAGAATATTTAGTGTTATTGTTACACGTACTTGAAGCCTATCAGTTTTGAAAGTCTTCCGTAGAATCTTTCTTTCTTGTCACCTTTTCCTTTTTTTTCTTTCTTTTTTTTAACTCACTTTTTTAACTTTTTTTCTTCTCTCAAATGGTTAAATTAATTGAGAAATACAACTGAGTTATTTTAATATCTTTATATTTATAATTTAAAGTAATGATGAAGTATTAAGAATTGATTCCTATGTATAAGTCGTCTTTATAGCATGACTTTCAACTCATCGTACTCCAGTGATGTTCTTAAATAACAATCAATTAAAATCTTTCTTGAAATTCCTGTTATAGAGTGGGTCTAACTTATAACTGTCACATGAAATTTCATTACATTATGCTTATTAGTTTTCTTTGTAGTTAATAGAACTAAGGATTATGTTTAATATTTGTATCAGATACGTATCTGTATATGATATTTTATGATATTTTATCAATATTTATTAATAAATATTTAATTTATAAAGTTATAGTTGACTACAAGAATTTTTTTGAATAATAATTAGTTTTAGTGACAAAAAATAATTAGTCACGATAATGACTAAACATTATAATTAAACATTATTGACAACAAAAATAGTTCAAAAAATTATAATTGGTTTCTAAATTTGTAACTAAAATAGTTTATAGTATAAATTGTTTTATAAATTTCTCATTAACATTAACTACTAAGGTTTTAATTTGGATTCACATAATAATAATCATATATTTATTATGTTTTTAAGAATTATCGTACATTTCTCAATATTCATACATCACATATTTATTATATATCGTATCCTATTATTTATTATTTTCAAAATAAATATATTGACGTATCAAATATATGTTATATATGATGCACGCATCGTATATGTGTATGATAGTGTGTAACACATTACCACAACATCTTTTTTAGTCTTTTTCTTTAGGATTCTCTTTTAGAAATGAAATGTGAAATTAAGGATTCAACGGCTCGACTCATGAATCCACCGAATCAACTGTACAACATTTGGACCACAACATTGTTTTAGTTTACATTTTAATTATATATGCAAGAGCCTCTTGCATATATAATAATAATAATAATAATAATAATAATAATAATTCTTTTTTACTGTGTTTATGTGTATTGTATTAGGTTTTTGGTGAGATCATCAAATCCTAAAGATACCTAAAAATTCTTATCATAGATACTTCTTTGGATAAGATTCCAAATTATCTATAACTTTTTTTTTGTTACAACCACTACTTTATTTAACATTTGTTTTATGTTCTAACGTTTCGAAATGTTGATTTGTATGTCAAAATATCTTCCACATTTATTTTAATTTTTCTTATTTAGAATATTTTAATCTGATTACTAAATAAGCAGTCTAATAGAATTTAAATATAGGTATTGTTACTAGTAACTAACCATTGTCAAATACTCCTTATAAAAGTAAAAAAGTCAGGAAATAATTTTAGTTAGTTAGTCTTTTAATAAGAGTTGAAAAGCATACAAATAGAATTAAATGTATATCAATATATTATAAATTACTCATTCAATATCTAACTATATTTCCTTTTCATATTATTTATCAAAATCTCTTAATAACTTGAATTTAATCTTTTACGGATTTTCTTCTCTTTGGACTTCAACAAGTCAAAGTCTATTTAGAGTGTGCCCATACATATTACACTACATACTCATGTCAACCAAATTACCTAATTAGTGTGCAAATAGAGTTAAGAAAGAGTACTTAGCTTTCAAAACATGCCTCGTAAGAATAAACTACATTGAAGGCATTCGGGTGCAAAATATAACAAAATAATATCACAATAATGTTATTAATATAACAAAACATCCCTTCTTATGAATTTTGTAAAATTTATTAAATTATTTGGTAAGATAACATACTAAACAATAATGTTACCTTATCAAATAAGCAACCTTATTGTTATTTATTGTCTTTGAATTTGTAATTAACTTAATTCAATAAGAACTACACATTAAAAATTATTGAGTACAAACTTATGAAATAAAAGTTAATGGATAAAATTAAGAATGAAAGTGAAATTCATTTTAGTTGAAATAAAATTATTAAAATAAAAAATTTAAGATTGAGTTTCACTCCAATATGTTCTATTGACGAAGTTTACATAGGAACACTCAAGTGTTGTTTGGATAATTTTGATTTTCTCAAACTTTGAAAATATGAGTAGTATAAAATGACAGAATATTACTTTTCACCACATACATGTATGGTTTTGCAGTTAGAAATGCAGAAAAGAAGAGTGAGAAGCTGTGTTCTTATTACTCTGGGAGTTTGCGGCGACACTGTTTCTGAAAAACGAAACAAATAATCGAATGGAGCTAAGGAGGAAGGTGATGGAAGGTGTTCTTAAGAACAGCAAGAATCCAAAATTGGCGTGGCAATTGGTGAAGCGCGTTCTGTCTTCCCCTTCCTCTGCCTCTTCCGTCATCGATCACACTCAGCACCTTGTCACCGTCACAACACGCATCCTTGCAGGCGCCAACATGCACCTTCAACTCCACCACCTCCACAAACTCCTCCTAGCCTCTCAGCCGCACCACATTGCGCACCCTTCCATCGTTTCCATGGTCCGAGTCCTCGCCCAATGGGGTCACATCGACGAGGCCCTCACACACTTCAAATCCCTCAGAGCCCAATTCCCCTCATCCCCTCCCTCCCTCTCCTTCTACAACCTCCTCCTCCGCTCCGCCATCCAACACAACCGCCCCAACCTCGTCACGTGGCTCTACACTGACATGATTGCCGCACGTGTCACCCCTCAGACCTACACCTTCAACCTTCTCATCCAGTCTCTCTGCGATTCTCGCGCCTTCGACCACGCCCTCCAACTGTTTGATAAAATGTCCGAAAAAGGATGCCACCCCAACGAGTTCACTCTGGGGATTCTGGTCCGTGGCTTGTGCCGCGCTGGTCGTGTCAAACAAGCTTTGGAGCTTGTTAACAATAGTTACAGCAATAGCAATGGCAATGATAATAACAGTTCGTGTCGTATCGCCAACAGGGTTGTGTACAATACTCTTGTTTCTGCATTTTGTAGAGAGGAGCTAAATGATGAAGCTGAGAAACTTGTTGAGAGGATGAGCGAGGTAGGGTTGTTGCCTGATGTTGTTACTTTTAATTCGAGGATTTCTGCGCTTTGTAGAGCTGGAAAGGTTCTTGAGGCATCGAGGATTTTCAGAGATATGCAGATGGATGTGGAATTGGGGCTTCCTAGACCCAATGTTGTAACTTATAATTTGATGCTTAAGGGGTTCTGTAAGCGTGGGATGATAGAGGATGCAAGGGGTTTGGTTGAAACCATGAAGAAAGCTGGGAATTTTGTCTCTTTGGAAAGTTATAACATATGGTTGTTGGGTTTGCTCAGGAATGGGGAGCTATTGGAGGCTCGGTTAGTACTTGATGAAATGGCGGCAAAAGGCATTGAACCGAATGCTTACACGTATAACATTATGGTGGATGGGTTATGTAGAAACCATATGCTGTCAGATGCAAGAGGGCTGATGGATGTGATGATGAGCAATGGGGTTTACCCAGATACGGTTACTTATAGTACACTCCTGCATGGATACTGCAGTAAAGGGAAGGTTTTTGAAGCTAAACGTGTTCTTCATGAAATGATAAGGAATGGCTGTCAGCCGAATACTTATACCTGCAACACGTTGCTGCATAGCCTGTGGACAAAGGGGAGAACGCAAGAGGCAGAGGAAATGCTGCAAAAGATGAATGAAAAATGCTATCAACCGGATACTGTAACCTGCAATATTGTGGTCAATGGTCTCTCTAGAAATGGAGAATTGGACAAGGCAATGCAAATTGTAAATGAGATGTGGACTAATGGACCAACATCCCTTGATAAAGGAAACACATTTGCCACTCTAATTAATTCAATCACCAATGTATCAAACTGCTTGCCTGATGGAATCACATACACAACTTTAATTAATGGACTTTGCAAAGCTGGGAGGCTAGAGGAAGCCAAAAAAACTTTTATTGAAATGTTGGCCAAAAACTTGCACCCTGATTCTGTAACTTATGATACATTCATATGGAGTTTCTGTAAACAAGGGAAGATATCATCGGCTTTTCGTGTCTTGAAGGATATGGAGAGAAATGGTTGTAGCAAGACTCTTCAAACTTATAATGCCTTGATCCTGGGTTTAGGAAGTAAAAAGCAAATATTTGAAATATATGGATTGATGGATGAGATGAGAGAAAAAGGGATAAGTCCAAATATTTTCACTTACAATAATATAATCAGTTGCCTCTGCGAAGGAGGAAAAGCAAATGATGCCATTTCTCTTTTACATGAAATGTTGGATAAGGGCATATCTCCTAATATATCTTCCTTCAAAATATTGATTAAAGCCCTCTGCAAATCTAGTGATTTTAAAGTAGCTTGTGAACTGTTTGAGGTAGCTTTGAGTATATGCGGCCACAAAGAAGCCTTGTACAGTTTCTTGTTCAATGAATTACTTGCTGGAGGACAACTCTCTGATGCAAAGGAGCTATTTGAAGCTTCGTTAGAAAGATATCTCACAGTGAAGAATTTCATGTATAAAGATTTCATTGAAAGACTTTGCCAGGATGAAAGGTTAGCCGATGCTAGTAGCCTTCTTCATAAATTGATTGGTAAGGGATATGGCTTCGATCATGCATCATTCATGCCAGTGATTGATGGCTTAAGTAAAAGAGGAAACAAACAGAAAGCGGATGAACTAGCAAAGAGGATGATGGAATTGGCATTAGAAGATAGACCTGTCGATACGACTTATCAAAACAGAAACAGAGTCATTCCTGGAAAACTACATAACGATGAAGGAAGTGAATGGAAGGACATAGTTAACAGGTATGACCATATGGGTGATGAAGATAATCAATTATTTCATTTTTTTGGATTCTGTTCATATTTGGAAAACAAGGTTCTTAATTTGATAGTAGGAGTGAACATTGTTTTTGTATGTGTTGGACAACATAACATGATGGATTTTGTGGGTCTCATTTCTAAACCTTATTAGTTAGACGGTTTCCTAGAAGAACTGATAAACATGAAGACGTTTTTGTATTTTTTTCATCTTTGAAAGAGTTGCTTTATCATGTGACATTTAAAATTATCACCTCTTAGTCGTCTCAAATATCGTAGTTCTATCAAATTAAATGCAAACCAGGATCCTATTATTTTATCATTGAAAAACTTTGATTGTCACAGGTTCTATAATGTCTATGGCTTTTCTTGAGTGCTATCCTTAATTTTCTTATGCTGCATATTCTTCCATCTTCACTAATGATCTATTCTATTATATGACAGGGATGGCGTCAGTGGAATTGCTCTGAAAACTCTTAAGCGTGTGCAGAAAGGCTGGGGTCAAGGAAGTATATCTAGTTTGCAGTCTCAGCCAAATGATTTTCTTGATTACTATGATGGCAGTGGTTAATTATTTGTTTCTGTTGGGGATTTTTTACCCCTTTCCTAAGTTTCAATCTCGAAGGTGGGACAAGAGGAGAAGCAGATCATAGAGTGTAAAGGTTTGGGGTTGGAAATATTGAAGACCTCTTTGTAAGTAAAAGTTTTCAATAAAATATGTATTCCTTTCAATGCCAAGTATACACACCATAGAAAGTAATTCAAAACAGACTTTACGAGTTGTACAAACATTGGTATATACTTTTTCCCTTTCGTATATATCTGGAATGTATATTGATTTAATGGAAAGTGAAAGGCCGTCAGATAATTGATCTGAAGGAGTAGTTGAACATCTCTTTAGCAAGTCTCTAAGGCTTTCTTATTTCCGCATCTTGATGCTTGGGAATCTCCTGACCTTTAAAATGACTGCAGGTTGGATTACATTTGAGGATTGGGACAATTCCTTGTTCCTGGATGCCAAGGGAAGGCAGATGTTTACCTATGATGCAGAATGTTCAGAATCTGTAAGAATTTTCTAGACAATTGGTCAGGGTTTGATGTGGCTGAAATGCTTTTTTGCTGGTGAATCAATATCTTAGTAAAAATTTATTAGAAGTGTAATATACAACATTATCTCCTTGAGTGGTTTATGCAACTTAGGCCTGAATTTACAGGAAAAGGTTACGTGGCGTCATAATGTAATTGAAAACCATAATATGTGAATATTATTATTCAATGATGGATATTCTGAGATGTATGAGGTTCACCATATACCATTCATTAGTTTTTTTTTATCTCATTTCGTCCATTTCAATTCATACTCCTTGAATTTGTTTGTTTTTGTTTCTAATTTACCAATTAGATAATCTTTTATCTGGATGGTGATTTTCCATTTAAGTTATCTGGATGGTTGAAATATTGTCATGCAGTGGTATAGGTTGAAATATTATCATGCCTATCTTAGTTTGATTCCCATACAAAAGATTTTAAATTAGAGTTCTTAAATCGTAACACATCAAATCAAGTTATTTTGAATTGCAATTTTCTTTGATCATGTGGTTATCTACTTAAACTTTTTATTATTATTTTCTCATATTTTGATCATCTGTCAACTGTAGTTAAGGATATCCTCAAGTATCTTATCTTCAAACAGATTGTGCATGTGCCTCAATTACGCATTTGAACACCTCAATGGCTATCAAGGAGGTAATTGTGTTCCTTAATGTAGGAAATGGAGATACACTATAGGGACAAATAGTGATGGATCAACAGCAGTGTATATATCCTTTGGGACTCAAAAAGTGGCTTCATTCCCCATCATAAACAGAAGTCTTCTAGGTTGATGGTTCTCATACGGAGAGATCATAGCAAAACCATCATGTATACAAATTGTATATTGTTTTCTTGTGTCGAGCCTGTTGCATTTGTGTTTTATTTTGTTTTTCATACAGTTTTATATTTTTGACAGCTTATGACATTCTTTGAGGAGCATCTTCTTCATGATAAGTTAACATGAGCGGATTGTAAAAATAATTTTTTCCTCATTTTAAGTCCGTGTCGAAGTTGCTAGTGATTTGTTTGGTACACTTCTTCTCCAAGTGGTTTTTGAAGAAATTAAAAGAATCACTTTTGAAAACTCTCACACGGTGTAATAAAACTAGTGAAACATTCTACATCACGTTAGCTTTGAATCGTTTTAATGAAAATAATATTTGAATAGTACTTTTATAAACAACAAGGTTATGAGTTTAATACAACGCGAATTCCAACACCAACATTATTAATCTAAAGCAATCTTGCATCAATTATTTTGCATGTTGCATAGCCACGCCCGGGTCTGATGCTTTCTGATTAACTCTTGCTTAGCCTCACCTTCCCACTTCAAGCTAAAAATCAGAAATATGCTTTTAATGATTTGGCTAATTCGCTTGAAGCCTCATTTTGTGGCTAAGCGCATCTGTCTTCGAGACACTTCCTTTAACTTTAAAATTTGCTCCCAATTAACTTTCTCTAACACAACCAATTTTTATATTTTTGTTTCTACAAAATTTAAACAAAACTAAACTAAAACTAAATGTTCACAAATCTACACTAATCGAGTTGAATATCTTACTCTAAAAATATGGCTGAAAGTAAGATAATTTTCTCAAAGTTTCATGTAACAAATAAGTATTTAACTAGACAATTATAACGAATCATTTAAACATGAAGATATGTGCTGCTGCAGAAAACACAGATGGCTAGAAGTCGCATAATGTTAATTCTATTTCCTTAGATTGTGTTGCAATCTTAATTTGTGGCAATTCATAGCAACTTTATTTTTGTTGCAGCTGTTTGAAAATATCGGGAATGAAATAAAAAATAATAATTAAACTTTACGGAAATCTTTGAGGATCAACCACTATTTTGAACAATAAAATTGGTTAATCCATAACGTTAGCAAACAGAAGAGAAAGGATAACATCATGGTATATGATGTTTTGTATCGGTAAATACATTTCTAATTTAAAATATGTTTTTTATATATATAACCACCCATCATCCTAGTTTTAGGATAACTAATGAACCAACATTGGATTGGATGTTGTAATCGATCTATGTAATAACGTTAAATGCATTTGAATGGAACATCGTACTATTTTGAAGGTTACTATTTTATTTTGTGTTTGTAGTGCAAACGTTGTATTTCATGTTGCTATAAATAGTCCCTTGAGGAGGAAAATGCAGGTCAGAAGATATATAGTATTTTGTTCATGACCTATTGTAATTATAATAGCGTGATAACATTGGCAGACAGAAGAAATGGAAGGATAACATTCAATAGTTTATGAATAATTTCATTTTAGTTAATTCCAATTAAGGTTTTTAATTAACTGATCTTTCTATATAACGAGTATTCACAATTTATTTGTACTAGATTTCTAGTGCTAAAACATCTAGTTGTAGTGACACAGACAACATTATTCCCTCCTAAGATTGCTAAAAATGAAAAGAAAACAACCACTAAGCAAACTTCCTAAATTCTATCCTAGAAAAAAAAAATGAAGAAAACCCCTAATTAATTTCCATTTAAACATTAGTAGGAACAAGTCGGAACCATTGGTTTAGGGGATCATCCAAACATGAAGGATCATCATCTCCTATGCAGATGCATTTTGTGGTGACTATCTTGGTAGAATTGGAATCCTTTTCCAGGCACAAAACCTCTCCATCCTTGCCAAAACTGGCCAAGTGAAGACCACTCATTGAAACAGCTTTCCAAGAACTTTGTGCAGACAAACAATCTTCCGAGAGAGATGGAGGAAGCCCTTCACCATCTGCCTTCAAACACATACCAGAGTTCATCAACCTAATCGGAGACCCATCTCCTTCGAAACTCCACAAGCTGTTACTCTTACAATCACCCATCACAACCTCCTTATCATCACTCACATGTGCACAGTAACCAGTTGATGGATGGAACAGTATATGAGACTCTGAGGCCTTTGAATTTGGATCTGCATAACATAGTAAAACGTAGTCAGAACCAAACATTGTTTTTTGTACAAACATAAGATCTGTTGTTGGATATACCTTGAATCATCCTTTGTAGAAGCTGAATCTTTTGAGTGAAATTTGGGTCTCTATAATCCTTCCAATCTGAGTCCATCACCCCATATGTTTCTCCAGGTCCAACATTGCCCTGTCTGAAGTAATAGCTTCCTTGGAAAGCCCACAAGCTCCATTCCAAGTCCACGGAGGTAAAATACGCCACAATGCACGGCCAATATCTCTCGTCCGCGAAATTCCCACCTTCCATGTTGTACCCAAATTCACTCACAAACAAAGGTGCTGGATTCTTACCACTCAGAAGAAAACCTGATTGCTGGATGAACCATTGGATGGTGGCGTTGCACACCCAATTGGTCGGTTGCACGTGCCACCTCCCTGTGTCGCCGGAGAAGGAATACACATGCGACTCGTACACAATTTTGTTATCGATGTTCAAATCAAGAGGCCTTGTCTTCAAGTAGCTAAGGTCGTTGTCAAAGCTTAACCCCGAAACGACGATTAGTAAATCCGGGTTAATCTCGTGAATCGTCTTCACTCCTTCGCTCACGTACTTGTACCAAACATTCCAGTTTTGACGTGAACCCCTTAGCTCGTTTCGCAGGTCCATGGCGAACACCTACATAGCACCATCATCAATGTGTAAAAATCACAACTTTATGATAAAAATGTAGGAGTGAACAAGTTACTTACATTGGGTTTTCCCTTGAAGTGGCGTGCAACAAAGGCCAACCCTTGAATCCATTCGGAAGTGTTGAAGTGCCTGTCTCCGAAGAATCCATTCTGATCGTTGTTGCCACAGCACCAGTCTGGTAAACTGAGATGGTTATCGATGAGCACCATGAGTCCATGTTCCCCTAGAGCATCAACGACTGCTTCATAGGCCTGAAGATGGGTCATGTTGAGCACGGAAGGGTTGTGTTTCTCAATCGCTGTCACCATTTCTGGGATGTCATGAGAGTGGAAAATGTCACGGACGGTGTTATTGGCATGGCGAGTGAACATGTATGTGGCATAAGACAAACGAACACAGTTGAATCCTGCTTTGGCCACATTAGCTGCAATCACATTCATGGGTAATTTGTCGAGACCCTCGGCAAGCATGGGTTGAGTATGAGCCACCCAGTGTGAACAGTGCAGCTTCACTCGCTCTCCCGTTGCATCATCTATGATCCATCTCTTCTGAACTGAGAGAGGCATAGATTTGCAGCATGACGTGAATATGGCCAAGAAGCACACTAAGAGAACACACCATTTCATCTTCCTCATTTCTTCAACTCATAATGCATGCTTATATCTAAACTTTGCATCTCTTTATATAATGGTCCTAATATTCATTATTATATTTATTTTTAATTTTGTAATAGTTGTCCATGCATAACTGAATGATCTAACTAACTAGTTAAATTGGAACTCAATAGATAGAGTTTATAATTCTGTATATTTATTTTTATATTTTATATATAAACTAAACTTTAACAAACTTTCGATTTTATAATTGTGGTTTCATCCTGTTGGGTTTATATTATTGAGGATAGTATATATTGTTGAATTTTTTTTTTACAAATTTAAATTAAATATAGGAGAGCGTTAAAAGTTGGCAAGAAACTATTAAAATATATGATTCATTTTTTTAGGAACTTCGTTCAAAAATTATTGGAAATTTATTATTTTAATAAAAAAAATCATACAGTTTTCTCAATTTTCCTATCCTGTGTGTCATAGAAATTTCATCCCACTACATTATTTTAAATCTTTATATTATTAAGAATATTGTAATACACTACTAAAGAAATATATATATATATATATATATATATATATATATATATATATTTCTTAATCTTAAATATTTTTAAATATGTAAAACATTTTCAAAATATTCTTAATCTTAAATTTTTTTATTTAAATATTTTTAATAAAATTATCATAAACTATAAATATTGTTAATCATATTATTAATACATTTACAAAAATATAAAAACCTAATTTTTATGAGATGATTTTACATCATATTTAAATAAAGAAAATACGAAATAAATATACATTATATTTACTCAATTAATAATTATTTAAATCTTATAATTATTTTTGTTTCCGTCTTTGCACCTTAATACTTCAATTGAATTTTGCAATTGTTAATGAGTAAATAAAAAGGGTGTAAAAAGTGTTTTGTATATAATACTTTCACTCTTGAAAATTAGATGTCAATAAACTTAAAACGAGAGACATAAAGTTAGTTAGATTTTTTTATTGGGAAGTTAACTTTACTAAGAAATAGTGTTTTTCCTAGTTCATACTATTGTTTCTCTATTTGGAAATATAGACTTATAGCTTTGCATCTCTTTATATAGTATTCCTAATTTTTTTATCATATTTACTGTAATGTATGGTCGGTCGATGAGTCTAGTCGGTCGTAAACTGCCGCAAGAACGATATTACTTCAAAGAAGACGCGCTTAGCAGCCACCTAGATATCGAGCAAAACCCCAACGTTCCAGCAGTTCTTAATGTTCTAATTCTCACACTCCTTTTTGTTTGAACCTTTATAGTTCATTTAAGTCAACCTCTTTCAAAGAAGTGAATCAAATTGACTGTTGAAAAAAAAAAGAGGCTATGTTGGCTGAATTATAAGCTCTATAGAGGATCCACACTTGGTCAATAGTTAGTCTTTCTCCACGAAAGAAAGTTGTGCGGGGTGTAAATGGGTGTGCCGAACCAAATTCCAATCAAATGACTCTATAGGAAAGATAGAAAGCAAGATTGGTTGCCAGAGTGTTTCATACAAATAGAGGGATAGTAGGGATGACAAATGGACTTGTTCTTGTAGATATTGTTCGAATACATTTCTGTTTTGACGAAGAATCCTCGTATTGACTTGGTATGAGTATAGGTATGAAGAATAAAGTCTTGGAAACATATGATAAAATAGGGTATCTCTCACCCAATTATCTTCTCAAAATTTGACTTTATTCCCTACCCCTACTCTCCAACCTACACGGTTGTCCAATCAGTTATCTTACACCCTTCCCTGCATATGCTATATATGTCTCTCCATCATCAGGCTCCGATCTTGTCCACACTACTGACTTGTAAGTTCCTCCATGAGTCATGCTTAGATTCCAACACGTCCTTCCATAATCCCTCTTTTTCCATTCTTAGTCTTCATTTGCATTTTGCCAACAAAGCTTTATTAAAGTTTGTAATGTCTCTTATACCCAACCATCCTTCATCCTTTGGTTTACACAAATATTCCCACTTAATCTAGACTATCTTCCTCTCCTCAAAAGTCCAATCCCAAAGGAACTTTCTTTATATTTCAGTTATTTTTTTACATGTGCTCTTTGGCGCTTTAAAGAAAAAGAGGTAGAATAAAGGTAAGGAGGATATGACCGACTTAATTAAACAAACGCGACCCACAAAAGATAGTAATTTTCCTTTCCACTTTGATAGCTTATTCACAATTTTTCCTACTACATCTTGCAAAAAAAAGCTTTTTTCTTAGATTTTCTCCTATTGGCATACCATTTAAATGAGATTTTCTTATAACTACAATTCAATAGTCGAGAGAATTGTTTCCATTTCTTCCCTCTCTTTCCCCATCTCGCCAATTCTAGTTTTGACACCCTCCTCAAAACATCTCAAAACAATTTTAATGACCATGATGTTTTCCAAGCTAGCTTCACATGGGAATAATGTGTTGTCAACAAATTATAGTAAATTTATCATGATTCCTTTGCTCCCAACCCTGACACTTTTGTATACGTTTTTAGTATAACTTGTTTTACCATTCTTGCCGGCCCCTCCACTATAATTAGAAATAGGAAAGAAGCTATTGGATCCCTATGTTTCGAAGATTTTTTTGGTTAAAATCATTCACCAATACCAATATTGTAGTTGATTCCATACAAGTGTTTATCCATCCAATCCATTTGCTAGATAAGCCTAATCTACCCATCATATCAGTAGCAACTCACATATAGATTTAAAATGACGAAAAAATTATTTTGACAATCCGCTCTCGTTAACTTATCATGAACATGCTCCTCAAAAAATGTAATTAGGTGCAAAAAATATAAAACATAATTAAAAATAAAATAAAACGCAAATGAACTTGCTATGATCTCCGTATGAGAACCACTTGTTTTTATGTCCCAAAGGGTATATTGGTAGATAAAATACATATATCCAAATGACCTAGGGAGGCAAAATCAAAAGAAAAACTATATATGTTGTGTACTTTTTTTAGATTGAAAAGAGTCTGAACATTCTACATCATATTAACATCCAAGAAGATGGAATTGCATAGCTTTCATCATCATTGTTTCTTCGCTGAGAATGCAGACATAGCTTTGCATCTCTTTATATAATAGTCCTAATCTTGAATTATATTTTTAGTATTATAACATTATTGGTAATACATGCACGAGGAATGATCTAGTAAACTCTTTGAATTAGTGAATAAACAAAGTTGATACATTTTCTTTTTAAACTTCTTGTTTGTCCTGAATTTAATATAATATTTCACTTTATATTTTATATTTTAATTGAGCATCTTTATTTTCCCGCTTCTTATTAGAAAAACGATGTTAAATGAGTATAGTTGATACTTCTGCTCCTTAAATAATATCAAACTATCAAGAAACATAAGTATGGTCAAAGTTATAATCATTTTACTTTAATCACCATTTCCAATGCAAAATAAAACCCTTGCTAATTCTAGACTCCATTCCAATGCAAAATAAATCTCTTGTTAATTCTAGACTTCACTTTTGGATAAAAGTGTTAGTTAATATGGAGCTATTAATAATCTAAACTTAAAAGTTATAACTACAATATAATTATCTGTTATAATAACGAGTCTATTATTACTTTTAACTTTTACTTTTCTTTCTAATAAAATTATTATCTTAACCTATTATTAGTATATCATTAATTTAAAATATATTATAAAATATTCATTTATTTTTAAGTTATATAAAGTAAATTTTTAATTAAGTCTATTTCTTATTTTGGATGGTGTGATTAATAATTTTATCATTTTGTTTCTTCAACTGACAAAGCAGACTTACATATAAGCTTTACATCTCTTTATATAATAATCCTCATCTTGAATTATATCTTTAATATTATAACATTACTATTAATACACGCATAGCGAATGATCTAAACTGTTTCAATTGAATAAATAAAGTCGATAAATTTTGTCTTCAAATTTGGTATGTATCCTGAAATTAATATAATATTTTTCTTTATATTTTATATTTTAACGGAGCAGTGTATTCAACGTTAGTTTCTATTTCAGTTAAATAAAAAGAAAACCATTAAAACATTACTTACAACAATAGGATAACAATGTAGGCTTGAATTGCCGGGCTTGAATTGGCAATGTCACTGCAAATTCGTAAAAAACAAGGCGAACTAAGGTATTAAGTTTGTTGGTCCACAAAAATTCGGTTTTATGTGGGTCAGAGGTAGGACGGGACAGACCGACTTGCAGACTCGCATAATCTAACACTCTTAAACTTTAGTTCTTGAATTTACATGTGAACTAGTTTTTGAATTCTTTTGAACTGTTTGGACTATTTTGTATTGGAATGTTTTTGGACTACTTTTTAATGAACTATTATACTTTTTTTTTATCATTGAGAAGTGATTGTTTTTCATCTTTAATATTCATGTCCAAAACTTGTTTTGTTGTAGAATATAACTTTGTTGAGCTTTTAAAATATTTTCTTTGGATGGTCTTTATGAAATATTTTACTTCAAATTAATTTGATCAGTGCATGGATATCCTTAAAATTATTTAAATGCAACAAATCACTTTTTAAAATTGCGATGCTCCAAAAATGCAGACTAACTTGCTAACCCACAGGCCAAAAGAATTGCAGGACAAGGCACATATTCCAGCTTACGTTTTCTTTGCAGGACAGGTCACCCGACCTACAATGTGCAGGCTTAATGTAGACCATGACTAAATAATCTGAATTGCCACTCTTATCTTACACTATTCATCTTTATTTTCACTCTTAGATTAAAGAAAATGATATCCAAATATAATTGATATGAAAGTGATTCTTAAATAATAACAAACACTTAATAAGCATAAGAACCGTCAAAGTCACAATTTACTTTAATTACCATTTCCAATGTAAAATAAAACTCTTGGTAATTCTAAACTCCACTTTTAGATAAAAGTGTTAGTTATTATGGAACTATTAGAAATTCAAACTGAAAAATTATAATTCCAATATAATTAATATGTTGTAATATTGAGTTTATTATTATTTCTAATTTTACTTCTTTTTCTAATAAAATTATTATTTTAAGATATTATTATCGTATCATTAATTTAAAATAAATATATAGTAAAATATTTAAGTTATATAAAGTAAATGTTTAATTAAGTATTCTTTGATTCTTTTTGTCGGATGGCGTGATCAATAATTCTATCTTCTTGTTTTTGTTAATTTCCATTTTAATTTTCTTCATTTTGTTAGCCATCTTGTTTCCTTTTCCTATAAGAACGTTTGAGAAGATCGAAGAAAGAAATATAAAGATCCAATTAAAAATACTAATTAAACATAAAATAAATATTTATCTTTTTAACTAAAACTTTATATGAACATTCATACAGTTTGTTCACATGAGTCAGAATGGGTAAGAATCCATAAGTCAGGTTATCCGACAATAGAAGGTGACAATTAGTAGAACACATCCATTCAATTGCAATTTCCATTAGATTAAGTTTTATCTCAAGTTGAATAATTATGGATGGACAAATTAAAATGTTCGAAGAGAGTATATATCATTAGAATTTGCTTATATTAATTGTGTTTAGGAAAAATATTAATGAGGATGGATTAAAATGTTTGAAAGTGAAGATATATTATTAGATTGGTTTATACTATATGTATAGGAAAAATATACAAGTGGAAGGATGTTAGGAATGTTCATAGGATTTATATAATCTTTTAATTATAGTTAATATGGCGATAATGAATTATATAGAATTAATTAAAATATACATACATTGATGTGAAAAGTCAGATTTAAAGAAATTTTTGAATAGAAGAATTCCCCAATTAATTACCTATAAAGTAAGGAATATTGACTTCAGAAAAAAGAAAAAAAGTGGTGCAGTTAACAATTCCCAATTAAAAAGTGGGTTTTTGTTCCAGAGGCACGCATGTGAACATGAAACCCAAACTGGTCGAGAGCCCATAAATGAAGATAACCTCTTTACAAAAATATATATAGAAAAAAAAAAAGTGATGCCTGATTTTTAAAAATATTGGTAAAGGCTTTTGAAAAGGAAAAAAGGAAGACCAAATAAGATCTATAAAGAAAGAAGGAAAAATAGTGTTCCCTGTCAAAGCGAAAAGAAGAATAAATAGTTGAGACACTGCACTCAACTACCTTAAATTTACCTTCCACTCAGTAACAAAGCCCTTAACTCTTATTTTGCCTCTCCAAACATGGGAGGTTCCAATCACCTCTTCACATTCTCCGTTTTATGCTTCTTCACCGCTTTTTTCACTTTCTTCCCCACACTTTCCATTTCCACAGATACCTTAACAAAATCCCAATCCCTCCACACCAACCAAACCCTCCTCTCCCCAAGTGCAATTTTCGAGCTTGGTTTCTTTTCCTACACCAATTCCACCTGGTACTTGGCCATATGGTACAAAACCACCCACCACACAGATAAAACTGTGGTCTGGGTGGCAAATCGTGACACCCCACTTCAAAATTCCAACGCTTTTCTCAAAATACACGACAACGGAAACCTCGTCATCGTAAACCAATCCCAAAAACCTGTTTGGTTCTCCAACCACACCGCACCAATAACCAACCCACTTCTTCAGCTCTTGGATTCCGGGAACCTGGTTCTCCGAGAAGAGAACGAGAATGACCCCACAAGGTTCCTCTGGCAGAGCTTTGATTACCCGACAGATACCTTGTTACCCGGCATGAAACTAGGTTGGAACTTCGACACGGGCATGGAGAAACACATAACCTCCTGGAGGGTCACAAACGAAGACCCTTCAAGCGGGGATTTTTCCTTCAAGCTAAATTACCGTGGCCTGCCGGAAATATTCCTCTGGAACAAGGACCGCGTAATCTACCGTAGTGGACCTTGGAATGGCGACAGATTCAGCGGGGTACCCGAGATGCAACCCGTCACCGATTCCATTAAGTTCACGTTCTTTGCGGATGACCACCAAGTATACTACACATTCTCAATTGCCAACCACTCCTTGTTCTCGAGACTCTCTGTGAACTCTGTCGGGGAACTCCAACGCCTCACGTGGATACAAAGCACCCAGGTTTGGAACAAATTCTGGTACGCTCCCAAAGACCAATGCGACAACTACCGAGAGTGCGGTCCCTACGGGGTCTGCGACACCAACGCATCGCCGGTGTGTCAGTGTATCAAAGGGTTCCGCCCCAGGAACCAGCAGGCGTGGAATTTGCGAGATGGGTCTGGTGGGTGTGTGAGGAACACGGGATTGGCGTGTGGGAGTGATAGGTTTCTGCATATGCAGAACGTGAAGTTGCCAGATACAACGTCGGTGTTCGCGAACAGGAGCATGGGGCTAGTGGAGTGCGGGGATTTGTGCCAGAGGAATTGTTCGTGCACTGCTTATGCAAATATTGAGATTAGTAATGGAGGAAGTGGGTGCGTGATGTGGGTTGGTGAGCTTTTGGACCTGAGACGCTACCCTTCTGGAGGGCAAGATCTTTATGTCAGATTGGCGGCTTCTGATGTAGGTATGTTCTTCCTGAATTCTGATTCTGCATTTTCTCTGTTTCATGTTCATGTCGAAAAAACAGAGCATATGCATTTGGTCGTTTGAATTTCATAAAAACTGTAACTTTTAGTTCTAGTTTTATCTTCTTTATTTTTCCTTCTTTAATTTGAACTGTTGATGAGTACAAAGTCTATCAAAACACATAGTGAAATAGGGTAATATTTACACGCATTCAGAAAAACAAGTCAACCGAAATGGGTGTGTATTAAACATTGCACTTATGAGAATTTCAGAACAGGACCAAAGTAATGGAGTGGAAGGGTTTAGGGTCCTCTGCATCATTGGCTGTTGAATGAGTAAAGAGAATATTCAAGTATGAAAAGACGGGAATAGAACTCCTTTGACATGCACACCCCACCTTTATAGAGCTATAGCAGTTTAGCGGTACTTATCTGTCATGTTCAAACAGAAAACTTATTCCAACATTTAACTATTTAACTATTCCAAAGAGTAACTTTCTTGTGAAGGAACTTAAGGTGGGTGAATTATTACAGAGGAATATGAGATTCTAGACGTAGAAACTGGTTTTAGATGCTACTAACTAAAGACTCTTAATTTAATGATTTTTATCAAAATATTTTATCTCTGAAGAACATTAGCAGATTCACAAACAAACAAGACAGGAAAAAAATACGATAGCAGATTGACTTTTGTCTTAGAAAGTAATGATTTAAATGACAGCATGAATTTGAAAATGGAAGAGTTTTTTTCCTGCAATGGGAACTCACTGGACACTGCAATGTGAAGGAAGCCAACAAAAAGAAAGACAACGAAACCTATAGAGTTTAGTTGTCGGTAGCCTGTACCTGCTACACGTGCTCTTCAATGTCTCAGTCCTATTGCTTTCAAGTATTATGTTTTTTTTTTACCTTATTTTGTGTTACCTTTTCCACTTCAAATGGAATGTAGCAAAAAATAACCTAGGAATGGTTATTTAAATTTTAACTAATTTAACTGTTTAATGTAAACTTAATTTTAATGTTCACACTTTCACAAGACACATAATTGAATTGTTAAATTTTTTTATAAATTAAAAAAGTTGACATGAGGAATGGGAATCTTATGTTTGTCTATGTTACTGGTGTGCAACATGTGTCGCTGTGGCAGTGAGTGTCACACACTAGTCAATACTTATTCAGATTCTCACCATTTGTGGCAGATGCATTGGTGACCAGAAAATTAATTATGTGTGTATAGAATTTTCCAAATACTTCCACGTCGAGGAACCCAACTCACCTCAAATTCTTCTTCTTGGAAGATTTTGTGATGTGTTTGGTCAAGGGTCCTCACTCAAAGCTTTTTTCATAATTATAAATAAATTATGAAGGAACTCTTCTTTCATTTTTACCCTAAATAAATAATTAATAAGATCATTAAAATATTCAATAAGTGATAAAATAATTTAATGAAATTGTTTTGCTTCTTATATCTAGATTCTTTGTGTAAAATCCTTGAAAATAACTCATTGCAAAGTGGAAGTGATAATATTTTACTTTAATTTGCACTTATGGACAGTTTAAAGAGTTTATATTTTCACATATTCTTAAGAAACTTGTGTAAAACATGGTTAATTACTAGTAAGTTTTTATCTATGAAATATTTTATTTGTTTTTTCATTCTTAAAATTTGAAATAATTGTTTAGAAAAGTTTAACAAGGATTTTAAATACAAGGCATAGATCTTTAGATGTGTTTTTTGTTTGCTTTTTCTCACTCTATCTTTAGATTAGATTGACAATTGATTGCTTTTCCTTTTCTTCTTTGTGTCTTAAAAAAGAGATTAACAATTGATGATGAATGATTTTTGTTTCACCACCTTTTTTATTCTCACAAACCAACAAGGATGAACTACTTTTAGAGGAAAAAAAGTTGATGACGCAGCCAAAGTTGGATATTATATGATGTGTGCCCAGAAGAAAAATAAGTGCGAAACTGTATGACTCAACTCCAATGTGCTACCCTCACCTTGATTTGTTGCGTTAGTTAATCAAATTAACTCAATAATTAAAGGATCTATTTAAAGTTCTGTGGGGCCACTTAAGTGCTTTCTTTCTTATTTATTTTTTTTGTCCAATCACTTTTCTGAACCTAAATATTTTAAATTTTGTCTCTTTATGATTGGGACGTGGCCCTACCTTTTTGACTTTAAGGTTCCATGATGCCACACCTCTCCTTTTTAATTGTCTCTTCTGACAAAAATTCTTTTATATTTGTATTTTTAAAAGTTTATTAATTTACGTTTCTTATTATACCGTTAACTCTTTTTTTTTTTTAAATAACTTAGGCGCACAATTGTTATAATCGATAAATAAATGTGAGAGGAAAATGAGTTTGCATCTATTTTGAATGAAATCGTTTTTCACATTTACACGTATCGAAACTGAATTAAACAGTGGCGTTGTATCTAGTTGTAATTGTAGCCCCTAATGTGACTACTCGCAATAAAAGCACGATCACTGTTGTGGCGAAGTGACATCTTATCTTATCAAGAGCGAGCTTGGTGCTGTTCAAATTTGACAATAGAAAAGGAGGGTTCAAGAGGGACGTGGAAAAGGTTCATTATTGGCAGAGGAAAAACGTTTGAATCATCTTCTTGCAGCCAAATGGGAATTTCTTATCCATTTTGGTGGGAGTAGGTATCTTCAGAAAGTTGCAGATCTTCCTCAAATGGGAAAGTCCAAATTCCCAAATTAAATTATGAAAAAAAACTAAATCTCAATCCCCACTTTGAAATTAATTGGTTCCCTTATCTATTTTCTTTGGAAAATATAATATTGTTAATTTGTCACATCCCTTTGTTGCGTAAATTCCGTGCAAGAAGATGAATGAGATTCCTTTGTAGTTAAAACCAATGATTGCAGAGCTTATTTGTTTCTTTTTACGTTCAGTTATTATTTAATTTGTACTTCTTGAACTTGATTTTGGAAAGCTATAAGTTTTCATTAACTAGATCAAATGTAAAGTGGATATCTGAACTAAAAAAGGTGTTTCTCTGATGACTTATAGGGGTGGAAGATGATTCTGGCAAGACAAGTAATACAGTAAAGGATATAGGCATTGTAGTTGGTGTTGCAGGTTTTGTACTATTGGCATCTGCCATCTTTATCTTGTGGAAGAAGAGGAAATTGCAACGTGTATTGAAATGGAAGACAGAAAAAAGAGGTGATGCACGATTACTGTCCCACATGTTAGTACACATTGCAACTATGCAGTATGATGATTCTTGTTTGAAAATCAGGTTTTTCGGAAAGAAGTCAGGATTTGTTAATGAACGAGGGAGTGTTATCAAGTAACAGAGAACAGTTCGGTGAAAGTAACATGGAGGACCTAGAGTTGCCATTGTTTGATTTTAACACCATAACAATGGCTACAAACAACTTCTCTGAAGAAAACAAACTTGGACAAGGAGGCTTTGGTAGTGTTTACAGAGTAAGAAGTTTTAATAGACGTCTCCACAAACAAGTCCTTGAATTCATTCACTCATGAATTATGATATTATCCATGAAAACGCATAACTGGAATAATTGTGTTTCTACCAGGGCAGGTTGAAGGAAGGCCAGGACATTGCTGTGAAGAGATTATCAAAGAATTCTGGACAAGGAATCGAGGAGTTCAAGAATGAGGTGAAGTTAATTGTGAAGCTTCAGCATCGAAATCTAGTTCGTTTACTTGGTTGCAGCATTCAGATGGATGAGAAGATGCTGGTCTATGAGTACATGGAAAACAGAAGCCTTGATGCAATTTTGTTTGGTGAGTCATTTCAGCATTCTGATATTCTTAATCTGTATTCAAATTTCAAACACTTGATATTGATAGTAACCGCGATGATCCAGATAAGGCAAAAAAATCCTCACTTGATTGGCAAACGCGCTTCAACATCATATGTGGCATTGCTAGAGGGCTTCTATATTTGCACCAAGATTCCAGATTTAGGATCATACACAGGGATCTCAAGGCAAGCAACATTCTACTTGACAAAGAGATGAACCCAAAGATATCAGATTTTGGTATGGCTAGAATTTTTGGCACGGATCAGATAGAAGCAAATACGATGAGAATTGTCGGAACATAGTGAGTACCAAGTAACATGTCGCACACTATTAGTATTAGCCAAACATAACAAACATTGTGATATTTACCATTTACAAATTTTTTTGTATGCAGTGGATACATGTCCCCTGAGTATGCTATGGACGGAGTGTTCTCAGTAAAATCTGATGTTTTTAGTTTTGGGGTTCTTGTGCTGGAGATAGTAAGTGGAAAAAAGAACAGAGGATTCTATTTGGCAAACAAAGAATTGAATCTTCTAGGACATGTATGTGCTGTTACTCTTTTAGTATTATGTTTGTTGTTTGGTTCTAACATAATGTCCTGTTTGATAAGAAACAAGTGACTGTGGTTTGTTGTAGGCGTGGAAGTTGTGGATAGAAGGAAATGCGTTGGAAGTGAGAGATTCGTGTATTGAGACATCATATTCAGCATCAGAAGTTCATAGATGCATACAAGTGGGTCTGTTGTGCGTGCAAGAGCGTGCAGAAGACAGGCCAACAATGTCTTCAGTGGTGTTGATGCTGAGTAGTGATACTGCATCAATGTCACAACCCAGAAACCCAGGGTTTTGTCTTGGAAGAAATCCTATGGAAACTGAATCTTCTTCAAGTAAACAAGAAGAATCATGCACTGTGAACCATGTCACTGTCACAATGATAGATGCTAGGTAGTAAAACAATGTGACCTCATCTAGCTACCAAGCATACCAGTATAATCACATTTTTTCTTTCAAGTCTAAACAGGAAAAATCCCTTCTTTCGTAGTTGCAGTGTCTGAGATACAGTATCATCTTGATTTTGGTGTATAGTAGAGATGCTATATAGTTTTAAGATACTTTTCGTTGCTGTTATTGAGCCTCATAACAGAAGAAAAGAAATAAATTCTTTGACGAAAAACATTCATTCCACATTTATCTTAGATTCAAATAATTGAAAAAAAAAAAGAGTGAAATTTTGTATTTATAAAGAAAACAAAGAAAGAAAAGTATTACTGTCCAACACAACAAGACTACATAATTGTTTGATACCATCAAATCCTCATACTTTATGTTCGCTATTATTGAACCAATGTATTTGTAATATTTACCTTAGATTTTAGGCTTATCCGAATGTACTCTTTGATCCTATGAATCTATCAGTTTCCATTTTTACCAAGTTTGTGTCTTTTCGGAATGACGGAGTAATATGTAGTATATTTCTTTTAGTAATTTTGATTTTTATTTGCATTTTCTGGCATAATTTTAGGTACTTAACACTCATTTTCTTATAGAAGTGTGTTTTTTTATTTTTTATCTTTCTATTATATCAATCATCATAAATACTTAATTTTGTTTTTTTTATGTAACGATCTAAATTTAAATTGTTGATTTTTTTTATCATTTTTTTTCCTTGAATTCATTGTAACACATAGATACAGAAATTCTCATTTCATGCCCACATCTTAAAATAGACAATTACTTTCTGCAACCCATCAATTTCTTCTCCTACCTCATTAAAAGAAAGTGTTTTTTTGGTAAAAGAGGACGACATTTATTTTCCCGAATTATGTTCTGTGTTGCGGAAAATAAATTTCAAATTTGAGGGGTACAGGAAGAAAATGTGGCGTGTAGGAAGCAATTGCCGCCTTTACAGTATCTGGTAAGCCTCCGTATAGTAAAGAATGAAAAAGCTTAGTGTAATATATTCTAAAGCAATTAAAATTCACTTGCATTAGATACTTTATATTCCATAAAATTCAACATCATCTTAATTAACTAGTTCAAATGAAAGTGACTTATCAAATACAATATTTATATTTGATTGTGAAGGTTTGATATCTTTCCGACGAGTACTTGCAACATTCTAAATTTTAATTTTCTATTAAGGAAGGAATAACATTTATAGTGAAAGGATTAAGTTCTCTATTAGAAAAAAAAATTAAAATATGAAAGTCAGCGGAATGACTTTTTTACTAAAGTCAACAAAGTTGAAGAATCACAAGATATATAAAAATTGGAAGGCGTTAGTTAAGAGAACGACTTTAGGGTTGTAAAATACAAAAACTCTGTTTGCAGTAATAACCCTTCGCTATTAGAAGTGGTGCAACTAGAACAAGTCTTCTAATTTCAAAAAATAAATTAGAAATCGTTTTCTACCTACAACATTCAATTAAATAAATTTTAAGCTGCATGCAATCAGAACACAATTTCTAATTTAAAAAAAAGAAACTAAAATTCATTTTTCTTATTCACGATTTTAGTAGTTAATGTCGTGTTTTCTGAACACAACTTCTACTTCAAAAATTTAAATTTGATTTTTAACTCACGACTGAATGAATGTTAAAGTGATATTAGTTGGACATGATTTACCCAGACTTCGTAATTTTTTTAACCTGCCTATTTCTGATTATGTGTACAAAAATACACTATTTATGTTAAAAATTAAATATCAAAATTTAGGAATCAAAACAATTTAAAAAATTTATTTTAAATTTTAAATTTAATATTTAAGAACTAAAATCACGTTTTCTATTTGTAAGATATTAAAATATTCTAGTTTATTTATTCTGGATCAATTGGTTTTCTGTAGTAATGGATTCTATCTTTTCCAAGAAGACAGCAGCCGTCAGCAACTCAGTATTGGAAACCTCCTGCGTCAAAAACTGCAACAAGCACCAAACTATCAATTTCAATTTTTTAATATTTTTGTATATTTTATTAGTTTAATTAGACGGATAATAATCTATTTCGTTTAGATATGTAATTTAATTATAAATATTTTTATTTATTTTGTAGTTTAATGATTAAAAATAGTTAAGTTTATTAAAAATTTAATAAAAAGTTGTTAAATTAAAAAAAAACAGTTTATTAATAAAAAAAATATACAATAATTATTTTAATTTAAAATTCACATCAAGCTTATACAAAATATTATAACACGTAATTAGACTTTTGATTTTCATAAAAAAAAATCGAATTACTGTGTAGGCGGCTAAATTAATGCAAATGAACTAAAATCCCACTCGTTTGACCCTTCTAGAAATTATATATATATATATATATATATAAGTCATTGGTCAAAGGACTAATAATGTGTAAGAATATTTTATATAAGCTTGTTATGAATTTTAAAGTTAAAAATAAGAAGGTTACGTAATTTAGTTGCACCTATATTTTGTTCTCTCTTTTTTTTCTTACAATTCAAAATTTACATTTATATTAATGATCACTATGTCGTCAAAAGTAGGTTTGGTTACGTGTTGTTAAAACCATTTTTTTACTTAGCAAACCTTTTTTAAGGGTATTGTAATTATTAGGGAAAAATAATTTTTTAAATTTTTAAAAAAAGAATGAAGACAAAATAGTGGATGTCAACTAGTTATGTAAATTGATCGGAGTGTTAAGATATAATTGTCCAATGATAACCAGAAAGTTGGATGAATTTATATTTATATACTACTCCATCCACTATTGTACGAAATATCTTTTGTCAAATTTAGTTTTACAAAACTCTTCATATAATATTAACAATATAAAAAATATAAGAGTTAGAGTGATTCATACAATATATTTTATATTAGTACGTTTGATAATCTAGACAAACTATATTCAACTATATTCAACTATATTAAGTCATTTATTCACATAATCAAGTTTTATTGGGACATATCAAAATTGTAAAAAATAATTGAGTATTTTTTGAAAATTGAGTGTTATTTGAAAATGGAGTATTCTTTGAATTTTAACCACTTTTACTAAAATCGAGTATTATTTAAAAGATAATAATTTATAGATTTAATTACAATCTTTTATTATTAAAGACAAGTATTATTTATTATACAATAATTTTTTATTATTAAATGATTGATTATTGCTTGTGTCTTAGTCTGTTCTTATTAAAATAGAATATTGTTTGTAACACAACCAATTTGATTAAGATCAAGTATTGTTTAAAACACAATATTTGTGACTAAGACTAAATATTATTTTAAACACAACATTTGTGACTAAGACTAAATATTATTTTAAACATAATTATATATAGATAACATAAGGTTTTACAAAGAAGGTGATCTAAAAGATTACAAGATTACTCACCGGAAAGAGAATATAGCCTTACAACAAATACAAGATAAAATATATTCTTTTAAAAAATATGAATATAAAAGTGTTCATCCTCACAACTACAAACCTGAGGATTGTTAAAGAAGAAAACATAAACAAAGAGCTTAACTATTTATAAAAGAAAAAATATTATGAGAGGAGTTATTGATGTGAGAAGTCGGAATGAAGAATAGAGAAAACTGACATAAAAAATAAAAGAATGATTTAAGTTTATGAAGAAGTTTTGTTGAATTTTTGAATAAATTTAAATGTAATTAAATTTTATGATTGATTAATGTATTAGAATTGTAGGTAACCGTCGTGGAAAGTTAATAAATTAACCGATATGCAATGTTGTAAGAGATGTGGTTTATAAATTGTACTGTTGATTGTAAAGGAAAACAAACAACAACAATAAAGGTTAATAAATTTTTTTCACAATTAAATGAAATTCAAAATTAAAGACGGTGTCAAAATATCTTTTTCGAAAATATAAAGAAGCGTACATTCCTTGCAAAGATTAAATAAGCGTTTATTAGGTTTGACAATACAATGCAATGCTCAATGTTTGTATTTGTTCGACCAAGTATACTTATTATTTGTCGAATCAAAAATTTATCACATAAAGTATAATTGCTTGCATCTACAAAATAAAACTCATATTAAACTATGTTTGTATTAGTTCAGCCACGCAGCTTAGACCTGGAAAATAAAGTAGACATTTTACATATGACATAATCTAATTTACAAAAAGATATATTTTAAAACACAATCAAAATTAAACCAAGCTCCCTTGGAACTTGGATAAAAAAAATAATTAATATCTATAGAAAATATTTAACAGCAGAAATTAAGATTTTGGTGGAAATCACGTTTCCTTCTCATATAATGCAAGAGGCGGTATGAAACGAAATAGCTAGAGTAACATAACAGTATGCACTAACCTGAAAGCACTCCCAGTTTTGCCATGAACGAAACCCATAAGCATAAAATATGTATGCTGAGCTCTTTGGTTCTACTCTTCACCTTCAAATTTTGTTCTTGTTCTGATACCATATCTGCGGACAAAACCATCAGAGATGGCGAGCTTCTTGTTTCCAAAGGCAAAACCTTTGCTCTTGGATTTTTCAGTCCAGGAAAATCCAAATCCCGCTACGTTGGAATATGGTTCAACAACGTGCAAGAACAAACGGTTGTTTGGGTTGCAAACAGAGACACTCCCATCAATGACACCTCTGGGGTTCTCTCAATCAACCCAGATGGAAACCTAGTCCTCCACCATAACTATACCACTAGTCCCATTTGGTCTACCAGTGTTTCACTCACCCAATCAAATAGCACCAACGTCATAGCTCAACTCTCAGACCTAGCAAACCTTGTTCTGATTCTTAACGACACCAAAACTGTCCTCTGGCAAAGCTTCGATCATCCCACAGACACCATGATTTCATATCTAAGAATTGGTTTTGACAGAAGAGCTAACCAGAGTTGGATCCTCCAATCTTGGAAGACAGATGATGACCCCGGAACAGGTTCTTACACATTGGAATTGAGCAGCACAGGGAAGCCACAGTTGTTCTTGTATCACCAGAACCTTCCCCTGTGGCGAGGTGGGTCGTGGAACGGTGAGATATTTATGGGTGTACCCAACATGAAAAGAGATTTGCTTACTTTTAATGTTTCTTTTACGGAAGACGACAACCTCGTAGCGCTCTCGTTTAACCCGCTTGATAAGTCCTTGATCACTTGGGTGGTAGTTCAGCAATCAGGTTTCTTTAATGTATTCACTTGGGATAACCAAAAGAATCAGTGGAACAGGTACTGGTCTGTGCCAATAAACCAATGTGATAACTATGGAACCTGTGGATCCAACGGTAATTGTGACCCTTTGAACTTTGAGGAATTTCGGTGTACTTGTCTACCTGGGTTTGAACCCAAATCCCCACATGATTGGTACGATAACAGAGATGGGTCAGAAGGGTGCGTGAGGAAGAAAGGTGTATCCGTTTGTGGGAATGGAGAAGGGTTTGTGAAACTTGAAGGCTTGAAGCTTCCTGATACCTCTGAGGCAACTGCCAAAGAGGGCTGGAGTTTGAATCAGTGTGAAGAGGATTGCTTGAGAAACTGCTCTTGCACTGCTTATGCAGTTCTTGATGTGAGGAATGGTGGAAGTGGGTGCTTGGCATGGCATGGAAATTTAATAGACATACAAAAACTGAGTGATCAAGGCCAAGATTTATTTGTTCGTGTTGATGCAGAAGAACTAGGTACTTCCTCCCAATGTCTTTTTGTTTATGAATTTAACACCATACATATATTTTAAGATTCTGCTTCAACCTGTTTGAATCTTGTCTTCTTATCAGCAAATTATAACAAAAAGACAAAAGGATTACGCGGTAAAACGAGGATGGCTGTAATTGTGACTGCTTCTGCAATCGCAAGTATCATTATCCTCTCCTCTCTGTATTACCTGTGGAAGAAGAAAAGCAAAGGTTCGTGATCTGTGATCTCAGACGGCTATAGTAAATTCAAACTCCAGTATGACTTTTCAAAAGAACTAACAAACTTCCTTTTTTTATAGCTTGAGTATTGATATCCCCTGTTCATTGTGGTTCATTATTATTTAAAAACATGAAGGATTCATAATGGGTTTTGATTTATAAATTCAAATAACGTATAAACAAGAATTAAAATAAGAGCATGTCAACAACATAGGACCAAGAATTAAAATAAGAACATGTCAACAACATATGAACAAGAAGAAAGCAATATGAACTTAAAATGGAACTGTAATGGTATGAAATTTAATAAACAATAACAAGTAATGTAACTGACGAAAAAAGAAAATGAAGAAGAGATAGAAATAGAGTACACCAACTTGAGATGAAACTCAGGATAAGTGCAAGAGGGAATCAATACTTGAATTCTTTGGATTTTAATACAAGACTTAAAAGAAAGAAAAATATATAATAGAAATAAGTTCTGATATACAAAATTAGAAGCAAACTATTTTTATTCCTTAATAAGTAATACTTACTGATATATCAGGTATTATATATCTGTTAACTCCATTCACTAAATTCCTCTGCACCTTCCTTTTTAAGAATGTGGTGGTTATATTGCTTCAAGTGTTATCTCAAGGCATTTATAATTTCAGATAAAGTGATGCAACATTTAAACCAACTTTCCCCTGGACATGACAACGATATCCAAAGCTGCACGCATAGAAATCTTCCATTTTTCAGCCTTAAAGTGATAATGGAAGCCGTAAGAAATTTTGGTGATGAGAACAAGCTGGGGCAAGGTGGATTTGGTTCTGTCTACAAGGTAACTCACACTCCATCATGCATGAGCAACTATTGTGAGAAGTGTCTTTTATGTCTTTAGTTTTCCTTCAATAGAAATTGTAGAAAAATGATAAAAAAAAAAAAAAAAAGAAAAAGGGGC